>CEUG01095864.1_pt1 | contig 27005 bp, 21 predicted proteins | sample 531421 | NCBI WGS metagenome assembly CEUG01 (sample SAMEA2622901, study PRJEB7988) | marine metagenome | biome: marine biome (ENVO:00000447); feature: surface water layer (ENVO:00002042); material: "saline water (ENVO:00002010), including plankton (ENVO:xxxxxxxx)" | depth 5 m | reverse complement strand
CCACCACTCGTGGACAACGAGGACACCGGGTCGTTTGCCTTTTTTGGCGCTGTCATATGCGAGGAATCCTTTGAGGGATGTCTCACCAGCTTTGTACTCGATCTCTTTGGTGATGATGGTCTCTTTGGGAGCTTCTTTTTTCTTCACTGTCTTGGGACGAGAGGTGGGCTGACGCTTCTCAACTTTGTTGCGAACCTCGGGCTTCTTGCTCTTTTTGGGACACCCTGTCAGGGCAACCAACGCGATCAGGAACAGTACACTCAAAGGGGCGTGTTTTTTGAACATGTCTACTCTCTTTGTCTTGTGAAAATGGGGTGATAGATCCACGACATGAGCAGCTCGCTCCAATCATTCATCGTGGGTCTGTGATATGTGCAACAAAATGACCACAAAAACACAAACGTCAACCAAAAGAATGTGAGCCAACCACCCCACCGACAAACACACACAGACTTTAGCTTGAACACCACCACACAGACAAAGAGTGGTGGAGTTCTTGACGGCATAGGGGATACATTGTACTTTATGCGACTGGATCTCACATGCTGTTTGATTGAAGAGAAGAGCTAGTGTTGCGCAAATGTTGGGGTCTACGGAAGTATCGTTTATATATGTAGAAACCAAGGCAAGGCGCCAAAAGAAGAAGCAAGGTCATGCGAGACGAAGAGCTCGAAGAGATCCCCTCATTAGAAGGTGAAGAAGTCGGTCATTGGCGCCTGGAAGAGAAACTAGGTGAAGGGGGGATGTCCGTCGTCTACCACGGCCGACACAAGACACAACAGCTCGAAGGGGCCGTCAAGCTCCTCCACCCCGAACTATGCCGCAATCGCAAGGTCGTCCAACGCTTTCAACAAGAGGCGGAAGCCGCCAGCCAACTCGACCACGAAAATGTTATCAAACTCATCGACTTTGGCCATGAAAAAGACATTGGCTACTACATGGTCCTTGAGCTGCTCGATGGCTACGATCTCGAATCGCTGATGGAGTTTGCGCCCTTCAGCAAAGTCCGTATTCTCCCCCTCGCCCAACAGATCACATCGGCTCTCGCAGCCACACACGACGCAGGGATCATCCACCGCGACCTCAAACCCTCCAACATCTTCCTCATCCCCGATCCAGTCAATGAGAGACACCAAGTCAAGCTGCTCGACTTTGGCGTCGCCAAGGTCCTCGAACGACAAAACACCACAAAGCTAACAAGCACCGGCGCGATCGTCGGAACACCAGCCTACCTCGCCCCCGAACAGATCACACAAAAAGATGTCACCACCATCTCCGTCGACATCTACGCGCTCGGTGTCATTCTCTATCAAGTCTTCACGGGAAAACTCCCCATCGAAGGCGAGACCATCATCGAACACATGATGGCCCTCTTACAGCAAACCCCACCTCCTGCAGGTATTCACCGCCCTGCCCTCAAAGACACACAGCTCGAAGCCTTCTTCACCCGCATGCTCTCTAAACAACCCGAAGAGCGACCCACCAATATGCGACAGGTCTGGCGAGAACTCCACGCCGCCGCCAGCGCATTCAACGATCCACTTGGGCCGAGTCGCCCGATCCCCACGAGCGAAGAACTCAAGCTCGAACAAGAAGCACAAAAACTCCTCGATCTCGACATCACCCCTAAACAACCTCCTGGTGGCCCATCGACCGAAGATGTCATCAAAGATATGGTCGACCTCACCGAGACGGACGAGATCAACGAGAAAACAGCGATCGAGCAAGCCGCGCTCCCCTTCACGACACGTCCGACTCCTGCAACGGAAGCATATCCTGCCTTCAAGGACTCCCATACAGGTGTGCGTATCGAAGAGATGAACATCGATACACATGACCCCATCGGCGAACAAGCGTTCGGAGACTACGACCATTACGAAGACGACGAGGAAGAAGAGAAGACAGCGATCGCTCTCGCTGCACCTGACAGCGCTCATCATCCCTTCACACAACAAAACATCCCCGCGAGCACACAAAACATTCTCAACATCGTCGGTAACGAAGATCCCGACCACACTCTTGACCCTCTCCCCCACGGAGAAGGTGAGACGATCAACACCTTCGGTCCCATGAGCGATCCCTCTCACTTTGACGACCAGACCGAATACAATCCTCACGCCCAAGCGCTCCAGCATCCACCAAATCTTGGCGCATACAGTGACAACACACCAGCGCCCTCTTCGATCTCTTCGTTGCCAACGCTCACACCAGAGCAGGCGAATGAATACACACCCACTCCACACCCACATCCAGTCGGACACAGAACCCCGACGCCCCCTCCTGCGATCGCACCACCTGCGCAGGATTTTTCAAAGACACTCCCACAACCACAGGCGTACGTCCCTCCTCCAGGACACAGCAAACACTCTTTCCTCGCCAACAAGTGGAACATCCTCGCGCTCAGCACCCTTGGTCTCGGCGTACTCGCGATCGTAATCGTGTTTTTTCTCCCTGGCCCGACAAAGCAGGTAAAAAAGAACACGCTCCTCGACCAACTTTACGTCGAAGGTGAGAAGGCTTTCAAACAGAATCGATACAAAGACGCCATCAAACAGTGGAAGAAAGTCATCCAACTGCCCAAGTGGAAGGAGAGCGAGTACTACCCAGACCTTTACAAGGCCATTGGTGTTGCCTTCTCACGCCGCAATCACTTACACTCTGCGGTCGTTTACTACAAACGCTATCTCAAAGCAGGTCCCAAAAAACCAAAAGAGGCCCTTCACATCAAACAAGTCGAGCTCCCCCGCTTTCAAAGGGATCTCAACAGACGACTCTCTAAAGGGAACGCCCTCGTCGCACAACTACGTCAGCTCCTCTTAGGCAAACAATGGAAGAAAGCCCACCACACCTACCAACTCGCGCTCAAACTCGCGCCCTCCATGCCTCAAGTCCAACAACAGCTCGCCAAAGAGGTCTCCAAGTTCTTCCCGATGGTCGGACTCCACCTCTACAGAGATATCTTCTACAAGCTCGAACTCGGCGACGAGGAAAAACAACAGCTCTCCCAAAAAAGCAAGGTCCTCAAAAAGACCCTCGAACAACGCATCCAAGAGCTACAATCCATCCTGCGAACGACGAGCTCTTTGCTCGCACAAAACAAGACCAGAGCGGCCAAACGATACCTTCAAAAGAAGCTCGACCCTCTCGAACACCTGACGCTTCCGATTACACACAAAGCGTTCCAAAAACTCATATCTCTCGCCACCGAAAAGCATATTCATCTCGGTATTACTGCGCTGAAGCTCTATCAACAGAAACGACAAGCGCTCCAGACTAAGGGGCTCTCGACATGGCTCTCCGAAGGCGACAAGCGCGCGTCCCAACAACCACAACTGCAAAAGCAGCTCGATCTGCTTTACAAAATGAAGCAGTACAGAGCCCTCTACCGCCTCGCACGACGAGCACTTCAAGAGGGTTCGCTCACACGCGCAAACAAGTACATCCACACCGCACGACGCCTCGAAGCCGAGCTTGACGCCAAAGACCATTGGAAGCTCACCACGCACATCCAAAAAGATCGCACCACACTCAGCAGATGGTCACAACGTATCGGCAAAACCCCAACCCTCCAGGCGCGCGCAAAGCAGCTCAAAGACAAGGCCTATCTCGGACGTTCCCTCCAGGCATACCGCACACTCCTCGCGTCGTTACGTGGAACTCCCGCGTACAACACGCTCGCTCCCACGCTCAACAAAACGATCCAAGCGCTGCGTACACAACAAACCTATCTACGTGGTACACATAGGCTCTTCAAACGACGAAAGTGGCTCACAGCGTACAACCGCTTCAACACCTTTCTGAAACGCTTCCCGCGCGCACATAACGCGGAAAACATCCGCTACAACATGAAGATCTGCAAGTGTGGACTTGGTATGCCCTGGAAGTTCTGCAAGACACAAGATGTCAAAAAACACCTCCCTTGACCCTCACTCTCCTCTTTTGTACAACCATCTCCATAGGCATATTGGTCTCTTCTCTGTACAAGGATTTCATTGATGTCATTTTGGCTCTCTCTGTGGCTCTTTGTCGCGCCCTTTACTGCGACACAAGATCTCGAAAAAGACTACATTCAGGGGCTCACTTTTAGCCGCAATAAACAGCATAAACAGGCGATCACTGCATTCAAACGCCTGCTCCCCAAGCTGAAAGCGACCCAACAACAGCGCACCAAAGGTACCAAAGATTGGCATATCATGACACTCGGTCAGTCCGACGTCCTCTACCACATCGGATACAATCAATGGCAGCTCAAACAGCGACGCCGTGCATGTGAGACCTTCTTTAGGATCCAAAAGATGCGCGCCAGCCTCCCCAAGAGCTGGTCGACATGGGGCGTCCACCCAGATCTCCCGGCCCGACTCAAGCGCGCACAGTCATTGTTCACCTCGTACTGCCCGCTCATTCCCTCTCACATCACATTCCACGTATCCCCAAAACGAGCGTATATCGAGCTCAAGCGAAAAGGACGTTGGTTGCGTTTGAGCAACATGACACTCCAAACCAAACAAACATCACTCACGATCCGTGTGATGGCGTCTTTCCACTTGCCCAACACACAAACGATCGCGCTCCCAAGGTGGAGTCATAAACACGTCCACATCAAGCTACGAAAAGCCCCCAAGATCGTCGCCAGACGCCAGCCCCCCAAACGACTGCCTGTGGCCAAAAAACCGGACTATGGATGGGTTGTCTGGGTCGGTGTCGGCGCTGTCATCGTCGGTGGTGGTGTCACAACTGCGCTCGTCCTCACCGCCAAGACCAACAACCACATCGTCTCCAAAGACAACCAACCCCCCAAACTTTGGTGAAACAAAAAATCCAACCAGACACTGTAAGTAAACCCACCCCCCAAACGTTCTCCTGACATCCAACGGTTCAAAACCCGCCCAAGAAAGGAGAACACCGTGAAGAACATCCTTCTTATAAGCTTATCTTTTTGGTTCGCATCGATCCCAAACAGCGAAGCAACACCACAAAACATCAAAAAACCCCTGTTGCAATCCGACACAAAGACCCCCCCCATCACCAACAGCAACAGAACACAAAGACCTCCTCTGTTACCGATACAACAGCCACGATTCATGATCGTCAGCGCACGAGATCCGGCGCTCGCCCTCAACGCCTGGAATGGGGCAAAAGATGGCACGATCCTGCGCCTACACAAAAAATGCAAACACAACAACCCCGACTGTCTGTGGCGCTTTCAAAACGGTATGCTCGTCAGCGTCAGGAACCCACGACTCGCGATCAACGCCTGGAATGGAGCACAACACGGCACCGTGCTCAGACTCAACTCCTCTTGCACCCCCTCCAATCCCGACTGTCGGTGGAAATATACACAAGGGATGTTCAGCAGCGCGAGACACTCAAACCTCAAACTCAGCTCTTGGAGCAAAGCACGTCACGGTTCCATCGCAACACTTCACAATGGATGCAAAGCCTCCAATCCAGATTGTGTGTGGACACTCAAACCCCTCAAACAACAACCACAATTGCGCAGGTCACTCAAACCCCTCAAACAAAAACCACAGCTACGCTGGTCACACAACGGCCCCATCAAAGGCATGTATTGCACCCAATGGCACGAACCTTCCGATCCAAACGGATGGGACAACAATTACCTCTGCTCCCATACAAATTTGAAGATGCGCTGGTCCAACAACGGCCCCATCCAAAACATGAAGTGCACACGTGTCTACGAAGCCTCCGATCCCCACACCTGGAAAGACAACTACATCTGTCTGCCCAATGACTCCCCCATCCAATTCTTTTGGTCGAGTGATGGAGCAATCCACAAACAACACTGTACACAGATCACCGAACCCAAAGATCCCCACACCTGGAAGGACAACTACATCTGCTTTCAACCCTGACAAACCCACATACACTCCTCAAGACCTCAACTTGCAGTAAACAAAACAGAGAAAATTCGGAAAGAATCGTTCTTTCGGCATTTTTTCCACAACTTTATAAAAAGAATGCCGAGAATCATCAAAAGATTGTAATAAAAACGATCCACAATGGTGTGGAGTTGAGTGATTATAGAGGTTTGTGATGACACAGGTAAATAACAACGCTGCCGCAGAAGCCGCTCGCAAAGCCGCCGAAGAAGCCGCTCGTAAAGCCGCCGAAGAAGCCGCTCGTAAAGCCCAGGAAGCTGCTGCCAAAAAGGCCCAAGAAGCTGCTGCCAAAAAAGCCCAAGAGCAACAACAGCAAGAGGCCTCCAAGAAAGCCGCAGAAGCGCAACAAACACAGCAACAATCGCGTGTTGATGACTTCAAGAAGGATGGCACACTCCCCACCATCAAGACCGATCAAGTCAACACCCAACTTCAATCACAAAAACTCACCGACAAACTCGACACACAAAAACCCGCACTCGCAGCCGACACAACAACCCCACAAAGTGGACTGTCCACACGCCGACAAGAAGCACGTGCAGCGCGACGCGCCGCTCGTTCAGAGTTGCTCCGTGGCACAAGTACACAGGCCAACGTCGACAACACACAAACAACGCCACAAAGCGCCACACTCGACCCCACGACACAGACAAACACCCCCGGCACACAGGCGACACAGGACACCAACAGCACCTCTTCACTCACAGATGCTCCCGGTACACTCGCCACAGAAGCACGTGATGACAACAACGTCAACTGTATCGACCGTACACACGAGATGATCGAGGGCATGCCCGAGGAAGAGCGCGCCAACTCCGACGTCGTCTTCTTGCGCGACAAAACCAACGAAGATGGAAACGACGCAGGCCACCTGATGGTTCGCGATGGTGATGGCAACCTCCGCGATCCTAACAACCCCGAAGCCCCAGCGCGCACGATGGATGAGCTTCGCGCAGAAGGACGCTACGAGCCTGTCATGCAAGACGGTGAGCCTGTCACCATGTCCGCAGAGCGCTTCGACACAGAGATGTCCAAGCCGCCAGCAGAGCGCGACCTCTCAGGTATCCCCCCAGAAGTCGCCAACATGAGACTCGCAGACAACTCACCGATCCAGGCAGACACAACAGTCCTCAACGGAGAAAACCCCGTCACAGTCGATGGATTGAGAGGCGCGATCGATGCCCTCGCCAACGAGCCTGGAGAGAGCGGTCGTATCAAGTTTGACGCTGGTGTCGAAGGCCGACTGCTAGGTATCTTTGAGGCTGGTGGAGACCTCTCACTCGGCGTAGGTGTCGCCAAGTCAGACACAGGCTCCATCTCACTCTCTCTCAACGGTGAAGTCGCCGCCAAACTCGGAATTGATGTTGGATTCGCCGAAATTGGCGCGAGAGCTGGCGTGCAAGGACAGGTCACAGCCCGCTTTGCCAACAGCGAAGATGCCTCCAAATGGCTCCACCAACAATTCGGAAAACTCAACGACACAGCAAGTGACGCCCTCGGCTCCCCCGTCCTCAACATGGGGAATCGCGAAGACTACAGCCTCTCCAGACCCCCCACATTTGTCCGAAAAGCAGGGACAAACGTCGGAGCATACGCAGAAGTTGACGCCATCCCAGGTCTCAGCAGTATCCCAGGTATCCCACCAGGACTCAGCTCAGAAGCAGCGCTCTCTGTCACACGAACAGGTGACCAAACGGCGTACTTCCGGCGTGAAAATGGCGAATTCACTCGCGTCGGCCAGGGAACAGAGTCAGAGGTCACCTACAACGCAGAGGCAACTGTCGCCGGACAGAAAGTCCAGGTCACCTACTCACAATCGACTGTTCAAGGTGATACAAATGGCGACAACAATGGTGAATACGACAACCTGAAGATCTCCGCGACACTCAACCCCGGCGCCAACCGCGACACGATCAGGACAACTGTCGCTGCCGCGATGGGTATGACCGCACCTCCCACACCACAAGATCCCAACTACGCCCAGTACCAGGAAGGTGTCGAAGCCGTCACAACAGCACTCGCAGGCCCCACCCTCCCCAACGGCAAACTCACCGTCTCCTATGAACGCAATCGCGTCCTTGAAAATGGCGAGTACAACACACAATACCACCGCTGGAGCCTCACCTCCTCCGTAGGCACAGGTAAACAAGAGCTCAACGTCGGCGCTGCTGAAGGTGAGTTCCAATTGCAAGCGACCAAAACAGAGGTCATCTCCGAAACCATCGGGACAAACACTGAAACATACGTTCGCCAACTCGCGACAGATGCACAAGAGGGAGACTGGCAACGCTTCGCACAGGAAAACCGCGCGGAGCTCGAACAGATGTTCCCTGGCCAAAATATCGAAGAGCTGCGCACAGGCTGGCGACAAGAAGCCGCTGAAGCCGCCACCCACCAACGTGAAGTTGGACGTGTCGTCGATGACATCATCGCCGCCGAACCTGGATTCATGCGCTTCTCCGGTGGACGTAGAGATGCTGCGGGCGAGACCCTTCGCGATTTACCACCTGAGCGACTTGCAGGTGTCCTCGATGAGCTCGCACGTCGTGGCGTCAGTGACCATGACATCCGACGCTTCACCAATATGGACGGCAGTGAGAACACAGAGGCCTTTAACGCGCTCCTCCAAAGCGCCGCACCTCATCGCCAATATGGTGATAACAGTGCCCGTCAAAATGGCACGAGATTGGTCGGCGATCTTCAAAGAGCTATCGATAACAACAGAAGCATGGGTTGGGGCCAAGTCCACCATATGTTCAACCAGACGCGAGGAGAATTCCTCCGCCCCGAACAAATGCCACAGATCGCGCAACAGCTCAAAGACGCAGGGTACTCACAGGCCCAATTGCAACGCTTTACACAAACCCGTGACCAGCGCGTCAATGACTTCTTTACTGCGCTCATCGGCCAAATGTAATCCCCTCTCCCAAGCCACAGCGCCTCCTCTCCTCACGCTCCTCAAACATTTTCTTTTTTTCACCGAACCTATCAGCCCCCCTTTTCGTCCAGATGTATTCTGGACCCACCAGATCCCCCAAAACCCTTCGTCCAAATGTGAGGAGACCTGCCCATGTACACATCACAAAAAGCGCTTGTCGCGACCACACGCATCCGCCTGGTATAAGGCCATTGGATTCAAAAAAAGACAGAGAAAAAAAGACGCACACAGAGGTTGTTGCTGAAGCCTGATGCTTCGTTTCTTGTCCTCTTGCGTACGTTTTTTGTATCCAACGGCCCAAGGCCGCAGTCGACATACCCAACATATTTTTATACCTACGACTGCCCCTATTCATTCCAGGTTCGCTTTGCGCTGGCGTGGTGAATTGTATCTCTCACCACACACGCCCCACACAAAACAGTTCCACATGCCTGTAGAGACGTCTACAGGGCGAAATGGATAGCATATGACTTCCCACATTCGCGTCGTTTGGAGGTTGCTACAAGGGCAACGCTCACGCTACGCAGCGGCTTTCCTTGCGATGGTCGTTGCGTCTTGTTTCCTGTATCTCGTCCATTTACTCCCACAACTCACACTCGATGGTGTCTTGCACACGGACCCAAGCAAAAGTTCGGCCTTCACCAAGTGGCTGATCAACGGCACCGGTGGACGGACATGGTGGGCACAGAACCTCTGGTTTCCAGCCCTCATGATCGCGCTCTTTACCTTTGTCGCGGGACTCTTTACATACCTGCGAGGTCGCTGGGCCGCCCTCGCCAGTGAACAAATCACACGTGATTTACGCGATCGTGTGTACGACAAACTTCAGCATCTTCCCAATCAATACATCGATAAAGCCGACACAGGCGACCTGCTCCAGAGATGTACATCGGATATCGATGTCGTGAAGATGTTCTTATCCAACCAACTCGTCGAGATCGGACGCGCTATCACCTTGTTGCTCGTCCCGCTCCCTCTCATGTACGCTCTTCATCCTGGTATGACCCTGGTTTCGGCGCTCTTGCTCCCATTCGTGTTTGTCTTCTCGTTGCTCTTTTTCTTGAAGATTAAGCGCCTCTACCAACAAGTCGAAGAAGCAGAGGCAGCGATGACCACAACCATTCAGGAGAATCTCGCGGGGATTCGTGTCGTTCGTTCATTTGCCAGACAGGACTTCGAGATCGAGAAGTTTGTCGGCACAAACGGCACACACAGACAGCTCCACGAAAAACTCTACACAGCCCTCGCGGCCTTCTGGTCGACCTCTGACTTCATCTGTTTTACCCAACAAGGGCTCGTGCTCGGCTTTGGTCTCTATTGGATGGCGACAGGCAGTATCCAGATCGGGACCTTCTACTTCTTCCTCGCGGCTGTTGGGATGTTTATCTGGCCCTTCCGTATGCTCGGACGGATCCTCTCTGAGGTCGGAAAAGCAACGGTCGCCCTCGATCGTCTCCAACATATCCTCGAACAACCGACGGAACAGCTCCTTCATCAGGTGAACCAAGAGACCGACGAGCCCAAACCCTTCCCTGAAGTATGGAAGGGCACACTGGAGTTTCGCGACGTCACCTTTCGCTATGATGAAGACAAAGAGCCAGTCTTGCGACATTTGAGTTTCAAGATGCGCGCAGGTGAGACGTTGGCGCTCGTCGGTGCGTCGGGGAGCGGAAAGAGCACGATCTTGCAACTGTTGATGCGCTTTTACGAGCCGACATCTGGAGCGATCTATATCGATGGTGTCGACATCGCGACGATCCCCCATCAACAGCTCCGCGCCTTGATGTCTGTCGTGATGCAGGAGCCTTTCTTGTATTCAAAGACACTCCACAACAACATCGGCATCGCCAAACAACAACCCACCCTCGAAGAGGTCGTCCATGTCGCGATGGAGGCATGTGTCCACACTTCGATTATGGACTTTGACGATCAATACGAGACTGTCGTCGGTGAACGCGGCGTAACCCTCTCAGGTGGGCAACGTCAACGTATCGCGCTCTCTCGTGCGTTGTTGGTTGAGGCTCCCTTCTTGCTGCTCGATGACGCACTGAGCGCCGTCGACACAGAGACGGAGGTCAGCATCTTGCGCGCTTTGCGCAACAGAGAACACACACCGAGTACGCTGCTCGTGGCCCACAGGTTGTCGAGTATCATGCACGCCGACACGATCCTCGTGCTCGAACACGGCGCGGTCCTTCAGCGCGGTACACACCAGCAACTCGTCGAGCAAGAAGGCGCATACAAGCGCATCTGGCAACTGCAACAAGCTCTCGATGAATTCATCCCCACACAGACGACGAAAGGACAACGCCATGAGTCAACCACATCTCGATGAACACGCGCATAGTCCCTTCTCGTTGGACGTTTGGAAGCGCATGTTACCCCACGCCCTCGTCTACCGCGCCCATCTCATCTGGATGGGTGTCGCGGGGATCTTTCTCGCCTTACTCGACACGCTCTTTCCGTGGATGACAGGGAAGATGATCGACGAAGTCACCAAAGTCGGGCTCTCACAGTCCCTTCGTCAGTATGGCATTGGATATGCTGTGATGGTCGTGATGTTTGCGCTCAGTGTTTGGTTCTTCATTTGGCTCGCCGGGAAGATCATCACAGGGATCGCCTTCGACTTACGCGACAAGGGGTTCCGCAAGTACCAGGAGTTGTCCTTCTCCTACTACGACAAACATTCGATCGGTTGGTTACTTTCGAGGTTAACATCGGACTGTAACAAGCTGTCTTCATTGGTCCCCTGGCTCACACTGGATGTCGTATGGGGGACGACGTTGTTGACCTTTTTGGTCATCGCGATGATGGCCCAGAGTTGGCAGCTCGCGCTGGTCGTCCTCTCGATTGTGCCGCCGTTGATCCTCGTGAGCATCTACTTTCAGCGTAAGCTGCTCGAAAGTGCGCGTCATGTCCGCAAGAACAACGCAAAGATTATCGCGAGCTTCAACGAATCGCTGATGGGTATCAGGACGACGAAGACTCTCAACAGGGAATCCGAAAATCTCAAGGAGTTCCAGGGACTCTCAGGTGAGATGTACGACCACTCCACACGCAACGCGCTACAAAATGCAGTCTATCTCCCGATCATTACGTCACTTGGGAGTATTGGGATTGGATTGGCCTTGTGGATGGGTGGGTATACAGTTGGGCTACAAAAGAGCGCGGGGATCAGCCTCGGGACGTTGATCGCGTTCATGCAATATGCGACACTTTTGTACCATCCCATCGAAGAGATTGCTCGTCGATTCTCGGACCTTCAGAATGCACAAGCGGCCGCTGAACGCATTCAGGAGTTGTTGGACACAGAGCCAGCCATTCAGGACAGCGTTTTGGTGCGTCAGGCCATCGCCAGCTATACACCACAAAAGGGGATCGCTCATGACGGTTATCCCGATAAGATTCGTCATATAGTGTTCGACCATGTGGACTTCTCGTACAACCAGAAGGAGACCGTGTTAAAGGACTTTCAGCTCGAAGTCCATACAGGCCAGACCATCGCGCTTGTTGGTTCAACAGGGAGCGGGAAGAGCACGATCGTGAATCTCGTCGCGCGTTTTTATGAAGTCACACAAGGTGCGATCTTGTTCGATGGGATCGACATCCGAGAGCGCAGTCTTCACTGGCTTCACTCCAAGCTCGGTGTTGTGTTGCAATCTCCTCATCTGTTTAGTGGGACCATTCGAGAGAATATTCGTTATGGTCGACTCGATGCGACAGACGAAGAGATCGAACAAGCAGCCAAGATGGTCAACGCACATGACTTTATCTCACGTCTGCCCAAGACCTACGAGACACAAGTCGGTGAGCAAGGAAGCCAGCTCTCAACGGGTCAAAAACAACTGCTCTCATTGGCCCGGGCGTTACTCTCAGATCCAGAGATCTTTATCATGGATGAGGCGACCTCGTCTGTGGATACGGAGACCGAACGCTTGATTCAGGATGGACTTGAGCGCGTCTTGTCAGGACGCATCGCCTTTGTGATAGCACACCGCTTGTCGACGATCCGTTCGGCAGACAGGATCCTTGTCATCGATAAGGGTGTCATCGTCGAAGATGGTGACCACGACACACTCATCAAGAAAAAAGGCCGCTACTACGACCTCTACACCAAGCAATTTGTTCAGGAACAACAATCCTTCATGGGTTGAGGATGATATTTCCAAATGAACATTCAAAAACTCCAGAAAAAGAGACGCCAAAAGCAATGCGGTACAAATCACACAAGATACCAACGCAAAAAGGTGACACGCAGCTCACTTCCTCAACGTCAAAAGATCTATCTCCGGTTGGCAATACAATCGCATAGGAACCCCCACAACTCCAACCCCACGAGAGATATACACTTGCGTTTGTGGTGCTTGGACAAGGCCATGTAGATACTTTCTCCCAAACGCCGAGGGGACATAAGGAGGCCCCACCAAAGGCAGCAAGATCTGACCACCATGAGTGTGTCCACTGAGCACCAAACCCACACGGGGATCCTTGATATTCTCGGCAAAGTCAGGATGATGTGAGAGAACAATCGCGACCTCTTCTTTGCGACAGTCTCCCAGCGCACGAGGGAGATCTTGGCTTCCCATATTGAGGTCATCGACACCTGCCAAACGTAGGCGTTGTTCGTAACAAAAAAGCCAATGGCCATCATTCGTAAGATCAACAAACCCACAATCACGAATCGCTCGCCTTGTGTCGTCTGCTCCCTCCCAATGATCGTGATTCCCTAAGACTGCAAAAACCCCATACTTCGCCTTCAAGTGCCGAAGAGCCAGAAAACAAGGTGTAATATAACGAGCATGTTTATCGACAAAGTCCCCAGGCAGTACAACCACATCAGGTCGCAGTTCATTGACCTGCTCGACAACACGCTCGATAAAAGGCAGATCAACAAGTGGACCATGATGAAGATCCGACACCAACGCGATTCGCAATCCATCAAATGCAACAGGTAATCTCGGCACCAGAATCGTACGATGAACAACGATAGGCTCAATTCCTCCAAGACGTCGGTATATACCTTTTAACGGACCTCGACCAAAGACACCACAGGACAACTGCCCGGCAGCTCGCAGAATCCTCCTTGTGAGAGGAGGTCGTTTCAAGATTTTGTGCGCATCTTCCATGTTTCTGGCTCCTTTGTTGGCGATAATCATTTGTCGCCATGTACACAAAGATCTTTTCCAGAGCCAAAGAAACAAGTGTGAGAAAATCATTGCGCCGAAGAGGATGGGGTGTCATGTTATCTTCTCGTGTTGATGATCCATCTCATTGTAAGGAAGGTTTTTGATGAGCATACTCAAACATATTGGAAACACACCGCTGGTCCGTCTCAATCGCATAGGCAAGGATGCATCTTCTCCTCTATTCGGCAAATGTGAACACATGAACCCAGGAGGTTCGGTCAAAGATCGCATCGCCCTCTATATCATCAACGACGCAGAGGAACGTGGACTCCTCAAACCTGGTTTGACGATCATCGAAGCCACCGCTGGAAACACAGGGATGGGCCTGGCCCTCGTCGCCGCTGCCCGTGGATACAAACTCGTCTGTGTCCTCCCCGAGAAGATGTCTGTAGACAAACGCGTCGCCCTCGCGACACTCGGGGCGCAGGTCATTGTGACACCAAACGTACCACCTTCAAGCCCTGATTACTTTAAGACCATCGCACGACAAATGGCCGAAGAGAACGGCTGGTTTTTAGCCGATCAATTCAATAACCCCGCCAATGTCCTCGCCCACTACGAAACCACTGCCAACGAAATCATCAAGCAAGTCGACGGACCCATTGGTGCTTTTGTATCGGGTTCAGGGACAGGCGGGACCATCTCAGGTGTGGGCAAAAGACTCAAAGAAGTCTACCCCGATGTAAAAATTATCCTCGCAGACCCGATAGGTTCCAGCCTCGCACATTGGTTTGAGACAGGGGACATTGTCACCGATGACAGAAGCTATACAGTCGAAGGAATTGGCGCAAGTGACCCACCAAAGAACCTGGATCGTTCTGTCCTGGATGAGGTCTTGTCCATCTCAGACGAAGAGAGCTTTGGGATGACAAAGCGCCTTATACTCGAAGAAGGCCTTCTCGTTGGAGGTTCGGCCGGAACAAACATGGCCGCAGCATTACAAGTCGCCATGAGAGACGACATCAACGGCCCTGTCGTCAGCATTCTTTGTGATAACTGGGATCGATATCGCACACAACCATGGATGCAGGGTTGGGGTCCTGAGACCAGGATATTGCAAGAAGAAGCAAGCGAAACGAGCACCTCATGAACACACTTAGATTGAAAAGAAACGCATATCCCGTAAAGATCGAGGGACAAGAACCCTCCACAGCATTCTTAAGTGACTTTGTCATCGATGGCATGTCCCTCGCAGAACAATATAACCTCAACGCATGGTTTGGTAGCACCTGCTTCGAGGATACTGGTCTGGCGAGAGAATATGCAATAGAAGCACTCTTAGGTAAACAAGAACCCGGAAACCAATTTGGTTCGGGTCGACTTGTGCTCTTCCGATGCCATTGTGGATGTCATTATTGTGGTGTGATATCTTGCCATATCGAACAAAAAAACGATGTGGTGACGTGGTCTGACATCCGGTACGAAAATGACGAGGATGATCCAGAATACCCCAAGCAATTTACCTCCTTCTCTTTTGCGCTTGATGAATATACAGCCGAGATTGCAAGACATCTCGAAAGAATAGACAACAAAGAATAACTTCAAGGATACGAATGGCTGTATACCCAGGTTAAAACCTGGGCCTATGGATAAGGTACGCGATGCTTGTAGCATCGCATCGTTCGGAATGGGCAGGTCTAAAGACCTGCCCTCAACACAAGTTCTTAACACAAGTTCTTGCAACAACACCTTTTTTCCTTCGACGATACAAACGAACTTTTCCCCACCCCAACCGTTATATTCTCCAGGCATATACGGAGAATAAGCATGCACACCAAATATCACCAATACTTCCTCCCACACCTCAATCACCATCTCCATGGAGCACTTGATGCGACTCATCTATGGTGCTCAGCCCTCGATACGATCTTCCATGATGCACAATATCTCATCCAAAATAGCCCAAACAGACAACACATCACCACAACGATTGGTGTCTGTTCGCATTGGCTACGACCTCACCAAACAAGATGGAAAGCAAGCGGAGGGTTCGCATGGCCTATAGGATACAAAGGCCATCCTCTTAGTCGCTCGGGCTTACCTGAATATGATTGGTACGAAACATGGCGGTGGGATTCAATCGAACAAGTTTGGAGAATCACAGACAAAACCTCCCCCAAAAACAATAAGAAACGCCAACAAATGAACCTCTCTGTGACATTCCCAGCTCGTACAGCAAGACACCAACAGGCTGTCGTCCACACCCGATGGACACCAGGCTCCCCAATCAAAACAAACGAAGAGTTGCTCGAATACTACGCTTTTCGCAAAAAAGATGAGAAGACATGGACGCTAGAAGCGACATTACATAACCAAAAAACAAAACAACACTACGAACTCTCGACTCAATATGAACAAGAAAACCCACCTTGATATGTCTACGATCGTAACTCCACATACTCTTGACTCTAAAGATCCTATCAAATCAAATAACTCCGATTTGACAAACTCTTAAGGAGAGGATAACATGCTCTTCCGAAAAGAATCTGTATTCATGGCACGTTTACGAGGGAGCCGAACACAATGGTTAGGAAGAGAATACTTGTCATTATTACACTTCTGTCTTTCATGTCTTCATATGCTGCAGCAGAATCAACTCAAGACGCAGGTGAAGGTTCTTGTCAAGATGGTGACACGAGGGATTGTGGTCCAAGTTGTGGCACCACTGGAGAAAGTTCTCAACAAACATGCTCTCATGGTCAATGGGGGAGCTGCCCAAAGCTCGACTGCCCAAGTGAAGGGGTATGTGGCCACATTTACACTTGCAAAGACGGAAAAGTGTACCTACACAAAAGCGGCTGGGTTGCAGGAAGTAGCGAACAAATAAGTAAACTTTGCAAAGAATACGAAAAGAATCCTGGTCGTGGTTTGTGGGTAGACACATGCAAAACATCATGCCAAAAAGAAAAGGAATACACAGGTGATGTCAAATCGATGGCTGAGATGTGCGAGAATGCAAACTCAGAGTACGCTAGAAAGAAACAGGTATACGCAAAACACTGCAAAGATTTCATTTCATGTAGCCGTGGCACCGTAACACGCTATACCAACGAACCAATATACGATATCCATAGTCGAACATTCAAAGGATGTAACACATATCTCTCCTCAACAGTTGTCCACCAATGCAAAAGACTCTGTCACATGCACCATTGGCACTCCAAAGATATCCACAATCCGAACAGCCTCTGTGAAACAAACATAATAGGATGCTCACAAAGCCCCAAAGAAGAACACAACCTCACCCACTTAGTGCTCTTACTTTTTCTTCTACTCTCCCTTCATCTCAGGAAAAAGTCCATCCACAATCGCAAGACAACCTCCAACCATTCAGAGTGAATTATCCCCTCCCACCTCCTTCTATAAACTCTCCTCCCTCTCTTTTTACGAATGGTGGACACAACACGTCCAAACAAAGAGAGCGCACGTCCACTCTACGAAACCTTGGGTTTCGCATATCCAAAAGATGGCAACAGCGCTCGAAGAGCGCAAAACAAACGATACGCAGTATCGGGGGTCTGGGGTTGAACAAACCCCAGGCGGGTGTGGGTGGCAAACCCACATAGGCAAGCAGAGCGCGCCAGCAAGTAAGGGCAAGTGGAAACTTGCCCAAGTAAACAGCAAGTGGAAACTTGCCCAAGTAAACAGCAAGTGGAAACTTGCCTGATAAAGATGGTTGGTCTGGATGGAAGGTTGGTCAAGTAAGAAAGCGTGATCAAGCGATAGAAGCGACGATTTCTTCGGTACGTTTCCAGAGTTCTTCGGCGAGGTTATCGTCTTTACCTTCTTTGAGGGTATCGGCGACCTGACAATCGCTGAAGTAACATCCACTTACATCGCTGAGACCGGGATGCGTTGCAACGAGACATTGTGTCGCGGCACCTTGTCCAACGGACTTTAACTTAAGTCCCTTCATCATGGGTCCGAGGACATCTTCTGACATATGCCTTGTCAGGTTGGTCTGGATGACACCTGGGTGCAGTGAATTCGCCGTACGATTGGTTCCTTCGAAGCGCTTGGCCAAGCCACGTGCAAACAAGATGTTCGCCAACTTTGAACGACCATACATACGCCATGAGTGGTATTCGTGCTCTCCAGAGAGGTTATCCAACTCCAGCCCACGTTCGGCACTAAAGTGCGCACCACTGCTCAAAATCACCACACGACCATCATCTGCCAACAAATCGAGCAGACCGGTCACAAGGACAAAGTGACCAACGTGATTCGTAAAGAATTGCAGCTCAATACCATGTTTCTGTTTATTTTCTGGCAACGCCATGATACCAGCGTTGGCGATGATCCCATCAAGAGGTTGTGCGTCCGACTTCACAGCCTGCACACAAGCACGAACAGAAGTCAGATCGGACAATTCACATGCAACAGGACGACCTTCGATGCCCAACTCTTCGAGGGCACGTTTGGCTTTCTCTTCAGTACGTGCTGCACCCACGATGAACGCACCACGAAGCGCCAACACACGCGCTGTCTCATACCCAAGACCTGAATTGCATCCCGTGATCAAATAACGTTTTCCTGTTAAATCAAGACCCTCTGTGACCTCTTCGGCTGTACTCTCGGCGTTAAATGATGCGATCGCGTCTATTCCCATTGTCATTCTCTCCCTTGTACGCACAAAGCGCGTGTTGCCGGCCAATCAACTCCTTCTGCTGCTTCGCAAAAGAAACCCTGACCTCATATCGATACAACGAATGCACAAACTATACACGTTCACCCGCCACTTTTCTACGCTTTTATCGGTCTGACGCTTTTATCGGACTGTCTGGCAGCTACAACAACGTGCCCTCTTTGCCTTCTCGTGGCATGCTGCTATGTTTGTTGAAGCAACGCCCAACAAAACAACGCCAGGAGCCATCAATGTTCTCTCCAATCGAATGTGGACCTATCAACATCCGTTCATTCCGTGAAGAAGACCTCTCAGCATTTGCGACGTACAGGGCGATCCCAGAAGTCGCCCGGTACCAAAGCTGGACCACATACACATACGAAGACGCCCTCTCCCTCTATCACAACATGCAAACACATCCCTTTGGCACACCCGGTGAATGGTTCCAGCTCGCCATTGTAGACGCCTCAACAGATCAACTCATCGGCGACCTCGCCGTCCACTTCATCGATGAACAACAAGTTGAAGTTGGATTCACAATGTCCCCCACCGCACAAGGAAAAGGATATGCCACACGCGCACTCTCTCACTTTGTGGAGCGATTGTTCACAAACATGAAGAAACACCGCATCATCGCAACAGTCGATGCTCTGAATACACCAGCATACACTCTACTAGAACGTGTTGGGTTCAGACGAGAAGCCCACTTTATCGAGAATATCTTCTTTAAAGGAGCATGGGGCAGTGAATACCAATATGCGCTCCTCTCCTCCGAATGGAAGGAGAAACATGTGGGTTGATTTTTGGAATTGTAGATGATTCAGGAATATGCGTCTCTCATGGCATCAGCTTGGGGCTTTCCGCCCCAAACCCCACGATGCTCACGCATCGTCTGTGTTGCGTTCTGCGAACGCTACTGCCGCGCTTTGCTTGCCCAGACACATTGTATCCACGATTCGTGGGGGGTAGGTGTGGTTATCGTTGTTGAGGTGTTCGCGCTCTCATCAGTCGGAGTCCCCCAAACATTAAGAACAAGAAGAGTCCCAGCCACCCAAAGCTCATCTGACCCGGCACACTTTGGCAAGCAAAGCCGCCTTCTCCGGCGCACTTCTCACCTTGGCACTTTGGTGTATTTCCTGCGTCTATAGGTGTATTCTCCTTGGTACCTCCATCCACAGGACGAGGCTCTTTGGGCACAGCTTCACCAAAAAGACGCTCTCGAATCACCTCTCCTCCGTCCACACCAGTGACTACCTCATGCCCCGAAAATTCCTTGGGAGGCTCCACCCAACGACATTGGTGAGTGATCAGGGTGTTGTTTTGCTCTTCGTTCCCAGCGATGTCCACAGCACGAATCACATACTTGCCAGACGCAACACCCAAATGACTCCAATCAGGAAAATGAAACCCTCCCGAGAGCGTCTTGTAAAATGTCACACCATTTCCATCGACCCTCGTTAACATCGGCTTTGTCATGTCGTTACTTTGATAGATGTTGTACCGTATCGCGTCTGCGTGCGCTTCATTTTGAGCCTTGGACCAACGGATGGAGAGAGAACCACGAACATACGGTCCACAACAAGCGCCATGTCCACAGGATTCAACATCCCCACAAGAGACCTTGGCAGCAGGCTGAAAACTTGGCGCTGTCGTGTCTGTCACTGTCCCCGTCTTGAATGAACCGATCTTCGCAAGCCCTCCAACCACACAGGGACTTGATGCAAACTCTGAACATGGAGTCTGTGCGATCCGAGAATGGATCTCATACTCAGTCGACGGCATCAGCGCCTGTTTGGGCGTCAATATGATGAGATGACGTTGGTTCAGCGCGCTGTACTGACCAAATGTCTTGACCTCGACGTCGATCTCCTTACCAGCCTTGATAAGTACGATCTTCTCTTGGTCTCTCCATTCACCAAATCTTCCAAAACCAGCAAAGTATTGGTACTCTACAGAGATCTGCGCGTTCAATGGGATGTTTTGACTCTTGTCAGAGGGAAGAATGGTGCGTGCGTAAATGCCAGCACGAGGAGACGAGCAAGCACTCGCCACATGAGACAACCCCCACACCAACAACCCACACACGAACGCCATCACCTGTATCATCAATTGCTTCTTCATCATATCTCCTTCCTTGGAAGTTCGGTATATCCATCCAATACACGATCACCATGAATACACACATCCTGACAAACAACCGTGTGCAAAACCGTTTGGAAAGCGATAACGACATAGTATGTAAAGGAAAAAATAGGTATCGCTGTGTGGAGCCACTGCGTAGGCGTGTGTAAGGCAAAGATTGCACAGGCTTCTGGGATCTTGTACTTTGTAAGGCTATTGGATGCAAAAAAAAAGCATCCACATGAAGACCCATAGAAGGAGAAAGATGAGACATCACCAAGGGGTAGAGCCTCAAATTGAATATGATTGGAGACAAGACTTACAAAGGATATTCCCGGACCTCCCTCCAGAAGATGCTTCCGAACGATGGAAAGTCGTGCAAGAGACCTTACACATCGGACAGGTCGTTCATGGGAGAGTGATTGCGAAGGCCCCCTTTGGCGCATGGATAGATATTGGGGTGGGTTTTCCTGCGTTGTTGTTGATTACCTATATCGCTGACCTCACCCCCAAACAATACCAAAATGACGACTGGTGCCCTCTTCACACAAACATCACCTGTACGATTCGCGCCTTACACGAGATGAAAATCGCTTTGGCCGCAGAAACATCCACCCCCAAGAGCGATGAGGAAAAACAGCCTTAAGCTGTTACCATGACACGTAATCGTTGACACCACCGGAGACAATCTCCTTGGGATTGCAATTCTGCTGACTTGTACGCCAATCGCACATAAACAAACGTCTGTCCGTCTCACTCCCGTTCGAATACACATAGACTTTGCCGTCGTAACTTGGATAGAAATCACCAAACCCCTGGGATTTTTTGTACACACCGAAAAATGTACCATCCTTTGTGTTATAACCAACAATCCCCTCTTCACGTTGATGACTACCATTCCAAATCGCCGTCGCGTTCAGATATACAGATGAACCAAACCACCCTGGGTATGTTACAATATCCTCAAGCTTGATATTCCCACTTGGGTCTTGGATACGAACAGGCGCCTGCCCTGGATTGTTAGCATCAAAAAGATAGAATCCATCCCGAGTCTGCACACAATCCTGAAGTTGTGCGAGTATCAAAGAACCATTGCGCTGGGGTGTGACCTTGTTCACCATAGTACAGCCCGAACCTCCCCAAAATGATTTGATCTTTCCTGTTGTGATATTGATATTCCAAGAAGTCCGGATGATTTGAATCCAACCATCGGAATCTGTCCACCCCTCATGAATGTAAAACCAAAGCGACTTGCCATCTGGAGCCCAACGAACCCAACGAAGAGAACGTGAGTATAAAGATGGTGCGCTGGCCTTTGTGTAGGACGCAGGGATCAAAGGTGTGACGCGACGAATCGTCTTCCCATCGACACTCACCAACCACACAGCCTCCATCGGAAAATCACTATTCAACTCCCCCGCCGACATACGAAAACTCGCGTAAAAAGCAACCCACTTTCGATCTGGTGAAAGACGAGGCCTCACATCAACAGCGTCATCCAACTTCGAAATGAGCCATGTCTTCTTTGTGTCAATGTCATAAGCGTACAAGTGACTTACACCCTCCCTCACACGCTTTGCGTAAACAAATGTCGTCTTCGCCAACGGCTTCAATTCATATGGCTTGGGCTTGGGATTTGTATTGCCACTCCCAGTATTCCCTGTGTTACCGGTAGAGCCTGTGTTACCGGTATTCCCTGTGCTACCAGTAGAGCCCGTGTTACCAGTAGAGCCCGTGTTACCAGTAGAGCCTGTATTCCCGGTATTCCCTGTGTTGCTTGTTGTGGTGGATGAACCAGCAGGGGGATGACTTGGGGTGGAGGGGTCATTTTTTGGAAGGAGGGATTGAATGGGTTTGCGCTCACTATCATTAGATGGGGGTGTTCCACATGCGGTGAGGAGAAGGAGAGAGCTGAGAAGAAGAAGAATGGAGACTTTGCTTTGTGTTTTGAGGGTATGTAGTCTTTTCATGATGAACTCCTATTTGATGATTGTTATGAGAACAAAGGTTTGTATTGTGAAAAAGGTGTCGCCTTTTCCTTGGTCCCTCTCATCGTTAGCATGATGTATACCGACACACACAAACACACCGAACACACTGTTTTTCAAGCATCATTCACGGATATGAACAGTCACAGTGTCCAAGGTGTCCTGTCCAAAGATTGGACACTTTGGATCGATGTTGAACACATCTTTGGACACAAGTGGACACCAAAAATCTTGTATATTGTTTTTAAAGAGGAAAATAAAAGGCATGGGGTTGGCTTGGTTTGTGAACTAGGAGCGGGGCAAGAAACAAAACGAATCCATTCAAACTCATTCAAACTCATTCAAATCAAGTCAGGAGAATCAAAATGTCAATGTTACGTCTTAGTCTCGGAGAAATGATCTACGTCATCGAATACCTTCTTGAGAACAAAGAAGCTCGTCAGATCATGGACAAGAACCCAATGCTCGCAATCCTCATCCCACATCTCAGACAAGCCAGAGACCTTCTGGCCAACACCCGTGACACTCCACAAATCATCCTCTCTCCTGGACAGGAGATGGCCATTCGTCAAAATCTTCGCAAATATGACGATGAGCACGACCAAGCAAACCGCATCTTTGAAGGCTTGCTGGCGCTCGCAAGTCGCTCAACCAACGACGAAAATGTCCGCGCAAAAGCCGACGGCGTCAAAGCCTCTCTCCTTCCGTATGGTCTCAATGTTACCCGCATGAAGTACGTCGATGAAGCCGGGGAAGCTTCACGACTCGCCAAACAAATCGAAGACAAAGAGGTCGCTGATTATCTCAAGTCCATCGAATTCAAAGCCCACGGTATCAATTACAACGCACTCGAACAAGCAAACAAGATCGTAAAGCTCGGCAAAGAGATGCACGGCTGCCTCCTCAAACTCGAAAACAAAGAAGCAGCCACAAGCAGCCCACAAACTGCAAGAAATACCTTCTTCCGAGTCATCAAGCAGTTGAAACACTCCGCTGAGTTTTCCTTGTCCGATCAACCCAAAGCGCTCGAAGTCTTATTGTCGGTGCTTGAGGAGAGCATCACGTCAGCAACACCCACACCACAGCCAAAACAAGAAGAACATCCCAGCCCTACCGAAAATCCTTCGACACCTTCCGTCAGTTAGAAGTCCTCTCCCTCAAAACCCTCTGTTCTATCGAACAGTGCGACTCCAACCATTTTTATACGGTGCAAAACGCTAGAAGAGATGTCTTTAAATCATTTTCGTACGATGCAAAATGCTAGAAGAGATGTCTTCAAGTCATTTTTGTACGGTGCAAAACGCTAGAAGAGATGTCCTCAAATCATTTTCGTACGGTTCAAAACGCTAGAAGAGATGTCCTCAACTCGCTCACGTATACCTTCAGACTCTTCATCGAACGTAAAAAGAGTACCCTCTATAGCCTCATGCCACTCAAAAAGCTTCCTCCAAACCGTACACGAAGTCCCCAAGGTGACCTCTTTATGCACCTCAACCCATACAAAAACGATTTGAGGCGCATGTTGGTAGCACTTTGAACCGTACAAAAACGATTTTGGACGCATACGAGAAGCACTTTGAACCGTACAAAAATGATTTTGTGCGCATACAGAGGTCAAATTGCACCGTAGCCGAACGACAAACGACGCTTACACATCAATCAAAAATCATACGAGAACGACTTGGGCGCTATGTCGCTAGCACATGAAAGTATAGCTGGATGATTTTTGGCTATCCGAGAAGCGTTTCAACCATTCATGTATGACGTTGGACATCGATGAATGCACAAAATCGCTTAAGATATTATAGGGAAAAGATCGCACGAAAGAGATTTGTAGTGGATGCTGTCTCCAGCCAACAGTCTGACAAAACACCTTCCTTGAGAAAAGACAAGCATCGAAAGATCAGGTAGAAAAAGCATCAAAATAGCCATTGTTTTCGGCAAAGGGTATGCCTTATATTGTGATGAGTTGATGAACTCATAGCGCTGGCTATCGACTCATCACCCCGTTACAAACGCATTGTGAGGCATTGCATGACACATCGTTCACACCTCTCCAACCACCAGAACATACACATAGAGCGCGTTTACAGCGTCGAAGTGGGCTCCGACTCTCGTACAGTCGTCCACCCACACGCAACGCTCGTGTACTTTTCCTCTGGTGAAGCGGTCATTTGGTGCGGAACACAATTTCATGTAAAGGGTGGAGACATCTTTGCCATCCCAGAAGGACAGGCTCACTACGTCCAATCCACACAAGATGGGAGCGCATGGGTGTTATCATTCTGTACATCTTGTATGTCCTCTGAGGTTGGACGCGCCCTCATCTCAATCTGCCAATCGCCAGCCGATGGACTCGGAAAACTACGCTCTCTTCAACCGGCTCTACAAACTCCCTTCGAGCAACACCTCATTATGCTACAAGAAGAACTTCAAGGAAACGCACCCTTTCGCGATCTTGCGATCAATGGGCATCTTGCGTTGCTCACAAGTTACATCCTTCGGGCCTCGCCAAGTCCTGTCCATCCCTATCAACAAGGGACCTCTTTGTGTGCCGAAGCGCTCGCATTTATCCACAGCCAGGCGCTTGAAGGGATCTCCCTTGAAGATGTCGCTGCAGCCATTCATCGCTCCGTCTCACACACGGCCTCACTCGTCAAAAAAGAGACAGGAAGGACTGTCATCGAATGGATCACCTATGCACGAATGGCCACCGCACGTGAGCTTCTCACAAAAACAAATGAAAGTATTGAAGCGATCGCGATCCGCGTAGGATTCTCGGGAACATCACATTTTTACCGTGTGTTCAAAAAAACCCACAGCACAACGCCAGCTGCATGGCGTCGCGCACATCAACATATCAATAGGCCGGAATATTTCGACGAAGAAGGTTCGTAGAGAAACATTCGCTGACGGTCTACAACAAGCCAAAGAAAAAACAAAGGAGAAAACAGATGAAGTTGTACCAGTTTGCCTGGGGACCCTACCCTCGAAGAATTCACATCTATATGAAAGAGAAAGATATCCAAGACATCGAGCTTGTGGACATCGATGTGGTTCGTGGAGAGTCGAGGACGCCTGAGTTTTTGGCAAAAAATCCACTTGGAACAGTCCCTGTTCTCGAAACAGATGATGGACAATTCATCCGCCAATCATCGTCCATCTTGCAATACCTCGAACAACGTTATCCAACCCCTAACATGATAGGCAACACCCCCGAAGATGTTGCACGAACACGTGATCTTTTGGCTGTTGTCAACGAAGCCTACTCATTTGCAGTCATCTGCACATTCCACGCAAGCCCTCTGTTTGTCGAGAGACGCGACCAAAAAGCTGACGCTGCACAAGCCTTTCACTTTGAATACACACGCACGCTGAAACTCCTCGAAGCGCTCGTGGGCGACGGAGAATACATGGGTGGCAGCACCCCAAATATCGCAGACATAGCCTTCTTTGCGTCTGAACAGTATATGCGCAGTCTCTATCAACTCCAGCTCCCCACCGAACAAGTCAAACTTGAGGCGATCTACCAACGCTTTGCACAACGACCAAGTGCCCACCCTGAGCCCTACCCACAAATCCTCGTCGAACACGCACCTCTTCGTCATCTTGCCTAACACCATCTGACGACGATTTCCAAAATCAGAAAAAAAGAATCAAGCACCAAACAAGCCTGGTCCCTCCCATCAATCCGCCCACAGATAACATCCAAAACAGAAGCACGCTCCAACGAACAGCTCATGTGTCCAAAGTGTCCTGTCCAAAGATTGGACACTTTGTGTCGATGATGAACACACCCATCCGTACAGAGCGCTGATGCTCCGACTTGCACACTGTTTTTAAAGAGGAAAATAAAAAGCATGGGGTTGGCTTGGTTTGTGAACTAGGAGCGGGGCAAGAAACAAAACAAACAAACCAAACAAGACCAAAAAGGAGAATCCCATGAAAAAGCAAATCACATTCACCGTCCTCTTCACCGTCTTCTTCGGCTTCCTCGGACAGACTTTCGCAGACCGAGGCTATGACAAAGACAGCCGCCACAACAAACGCTACGAAAACAGTAACAGACGCTCCCGTCTAAGTCGTTCAGAGAGACGATATGACAGACGTGACAGAAGGTCTCGCAGAGATCGCCGTGAAGGTCGCAGAGATGAACGACGTTATGAACGTCGCCGTGATGACAGACGCTATGACCGACGTCGTGACGACCGCAGAGACAGCCGAGGCTATGACCGACGTCGAGGACGC
>CEUG01025335.1_pt1 | contig 30126 bp, 20 predicted proteins | sample 531421 | NCBI WGS metagenome assembly CEUG01 (sample SAMEA2622901, study PRJEB7988) | marine metagenome | biome: marine biome (ENVO:00000447); feature: surface water layer (ENVO:00002042); material: "saline water (ENVO:00002010), including plankton (ENVO:xxxxxxxx)" | depth 5 m | reverse complement strand
TCACGCTTGAATCGTTACCCTAGCCACAGTTCCGAATCCGAACCCTCATATTCAACAAATAGTGTCGATATTCTATGGCAGATAGAAGCGGTGGTCCACAAGAAAAGTCGGGATACTTTCGGCCAGCAAGGCAACTTCATGTTGAAAGTGGCCTAGATTTACAATTGGTTGGCGAAGACGATGCAGACGAACTGTTCGCTGTTGTAGACTCTAACCGAGAATATCTCCGAGAATGGTTGCCATGGCTTGATGCAACCAATAGTATCGAGGACGAAAAAGCATTCATTTCGAGTAGTTTAGAGGAATATGAAAAACGAGATGGTGTTTTTTACACAATTCGAATTGATGGCAGTATAATCGGAACGATTAGCCTAAATTGGATAGATTGGGGAAATAAGGGGGCTGGAGTTGGTTATTGGTTGTCCAAGAACAAAACCGGAAATGGATACGTAACAAAATCTTGTATTCGATTGATGGAACATTGCTTCGACGACTTATACTTGCACAGATTTGTGCTTGAAGCCGCTGTAGATAACATTCCTAGTTGCGAAATCGCGGAAAGAATAGGCATGAGATTAGAAGGCGTCACCAAAGACAGAGAATGGCTATACGATCACTATGTTGATGCTAAACTATACGCTATCACAAAGCCAGAGTGGGATGAAAAGCGCAGTTCTTGACTCAACCAATTAATCCGTAATCAATAATTTCACAAGTACCCGAAGGTAAGGTTGCCAAGACATCATCTTGTGCTAGCCCGGTGGCCTTTGCGATTCTATTGGCTATGGTTTCTTTCTTTTCTCGCCCGGGCCTAATAATCGCCCATCTTTGACATAGTTTCGACACCCCTCCTGCTGTTCCAGATATTGGGATTGGAATATTGTTGACGATTGCAAAACCAATGGCTATTTCCATTTCTACATCTCTGTGCCAAGTTCTTTGTCCCCTAACAACAAATGCACCGCGGCCAAGAGATTCTCCGCTCTCAGTTTGTTTGGAGACTTGCGTAGGTCGAGCGTGGAATGCGGTTGCTGCGGCGCTACCGCTACCCCACGCGCGAGACCAACATATTGCCAATTGAGCGGCTTCTTTGATAATCTCAGAAGGTAGATTTTGAGCATCTTCAATTGAACCAGCAAATTCTTGTGAAATTTTCAATGATGCCACCCCTTCTGGTCTAAATCCGATAGGGTGAGGGTCTGTTTCTAAGCCATCGTGTAACCTTAGTGAGCAAGACGGAGCACCGTGTAAATCGGCATGAACGTAGAGGTCTGTAGAGCGCAGATATTTCCTAACCACTGTATCGTTGCCCTTTGCATCACGACCACCTACAACCATTCTACCGTCGGACAATATACCCCAACGATGTTTTTCGAACCAGAATCGCTTGCTACGTTTTCCTATTCTGACTCTTCCAGCCGCGGCTTCTTTCTCTCTTTTGGCAGCCTCCTTTGTCGCTTGATTTTCTGTTCTTTCTAAAGCTACCCTAGCTCCTTTGGATTTATCTTTCAGAGTTCTAGCCTGTTCAAAATAAATCTGGGCATTTTGGTGAACTGAATTTTCTACAGATAGAGTTACACTTGCTCCAGGCTCGTTATCCTCGTCTGGCAACCTAGCCAAAATGGTCCTTTTTTCGGGGTCAATCCTGTCTATCCAGACAACATCTGCAATTTTCGAGTCTAAGGTTTGCCAACCTTCGTTTGCTATCAATGAATTTACTTGACCGAGTAAATCGTCTACATGAGTCCAGTTATCCTGAATCGATTTTGCTAATTCCTGAGTCAATGCGGCTTGAGATTCAAATCGCTCGATTGCCGAACGTTGCTGAGCAGCCCTTCGATCAAGCTTTGCTTCCTGTTCTTTATCATCTTCACCCGCCGCGGCTAGTTTCTCTTCCTCTCGACGGATGTAAGCGATTGCATCATGGGCTCCGAATATCACATCATATGCTTCTGATAAGTTTGTAATCTTGGCTCTAAGGCTTGAATCCATAAATGGAAGATTAATTGGTGAAAATTCTCCAATCATTCCACTTGCAGAATCTCTCTCTTGAGGGTCATCCTGGGCAGACTTCCAGGAATTTAGTCCCTCTTTATCTTCAAACCAAATATACGCACCTTGGGCTTCTGCTAACTCCTCAAGCAACTTATTCATCGATTCACTAAGGACTTCTCTTTGAGCCTCATCAAGAGAATCTGCAGGATCATCTGAATCTATTTCTGCAGCACTACAAACAGCATTTCCATAGATTCGACCGAGGTTTGCACGCGCCGCAAGAGTTCGTATCAAAGAATGGTCTGAATTATCCAGTAAATTGTCTAGACCATTCCTGTCAAGTCCTCTAGGGTCCAAAGTCTCAGGAGGGGGTGTGTACGGTTCACCTCTCTTTAGAGCACGACTTGCGTATTTGGCATGGGTTAGTGGCTGGAGAATAACGTCATTATCATCCAGAAGCAAGACGTTTCCATCTCTAAATAATTCAATGACGAGTTTGTATTGACCACCTCCATGTTCAAAGGTCAAAATTACTACTCTATCGAAGCCATGTTGCTCGACCTCGACCAAGCGTGAATTTCCTAGATGTTTCCTCAAAATCATTGCAAAAGGAGACGGATTGTTGGGCATTGGTCTATCTCTTCTGGACATATACAGCCTCTTTCCACGCACAATCACCAAATCAACCGAAGGTTCTCCTTTCGGATTCAGCCTCAAAACAACTTGTTCATGATGTGGCTGGTAGGCTTTGCGTACGCGGGTTCCAACCATCCCGCGTAGTTCTCTGACCATGCGGGCGACATCGAATGAGGAAGACTGCGCACGCATGGCTCTCATTACGAGGGCAAGCGCGCCCTTCATCAGACAATCGCTTGATATCTGACGGCTCAGGCCCGTTGACAATGACTGGCATGGGGGGGCTTAGGATGGACGATGGTGTGCCATACGTCCATGGACCAGAAACCATGGGTGAGGTCGACGTTGGCCTCAGGGCCTTTTGGTATCGGCCAATGTTGCTTCGAAATACTCTCGATGTAGAGGTAGATGTTGATTGGGGCATACACTGCAATGCTGATGCCCTCGCCGAGCAGGCGGCAGTAATTGCTAATCGGATGAATGCGGATGGGATTGAAGAAGCTGAAATGTTGGCTTTGGACTTAGCATTCATTTTCGGATTTGATCATGAGTACTTCCATCATCGCTTTGATTCAGGTGTAAGCTCCCATGTAATGCGAACTCATGCACAAACCGGTTCATTACCGACTAATTTTGGCAATTATGAAGAATTACATGATTCCATCTCTACTCGCAGAGAAGGTCCTGAATGGTGGTTATTGACCGAAGAAACTCTTGCTAATGCGCATATTGCAATGGATCCCACCAGACTTGGCGGATTGAAGGACGCGTTCATTGAGTATGGATTACTGCCTGAACCGGGTGACCGTTCCAGAGGTCCATACGCTGCTTGGCGATTCGTAGCCTCAGACCCTTGGAAGTTCAATTGTCTAGCACATCACACCTGGTTACAGATTTTGACTGGAGAATTGGACCCACTGAATATAATTCCTGCAATTGAATCTATTACACACGAAGGTGGGACAGACGCTGCATTCGAGGCTCTTGTTGATTCTATTGTAGATGCCTGTGACCTACCTGCGGATGAAGACTCGGTGCCCGATCGGGTGCTAGGAAGAAATGGAACCGAGCACCTGTTTGCTATGGGCGGTGTGCCCGATGGCATGCTCCGCCGCCTCGAGGTTCCAATGCATTTCCATGGTGGTGAGGCCAATCGCATGGCAGAAAGATACGGCCCAACTAATCCCGAATGGCCTTACGCAATTATTGAGAATCTCTACGATAATTTGGGACGATTTGATGATGGCCCAGTAGACCCATGGAGTGGTGATGATCCATTCACTTCTATGGCTTGAAACTCAAGTAATATTGGTCATGAAATCTTCAATCACAGGTATTGCGGCTGCCTCGTGTGCGAATTGATTACTCTCTATTTCAATTAACTTTGAGTTTGGTATGTGATTGCTAAGGTCACCAGCATCAGAGTGGTCATGTAGTGTATCTGAAGATGCTCTGAGAATCCCAACAGGAGCATCAGTCTTGGAGAAATCTAGATTCATCTTGTATTTTCTGAAAACCATCGAACAAAGCCTGAGTCTATCGATTGGAGCGGCTAATAGGGTTCGCCGATAACGAATTCTTTGTCCTTCTTCTTTCAGACGCTTATCGAGATACCAAATTACGAATTTAACCAAGGCATTGTAGAGGAATAATGGCGCTGGAATTAGAGGCCTAGCCCAAATCGGTGGTACGAAAGCTAAGTTGGGAGATAAGACCACTATACTTCGAAAAACCAATGTTTCTTCCCTAAGTCCTTCGAGTAATAGTGTAGCGCCCAATGATGAACCCATTGCGTCACAGTTTGAGGGGTCAAGTCCCATCCTTGCCAAAATGATAGGTAAATCGGATGCGATATTTTGGATTTGGAACGACTCTTTGGAAATTTTTTTGTCGATTCTACAACTTCCTTTTTCTCGAGTTTCAATGTAAACAACAGGTCTCTGTTTCACCCACTCAGAAAGAATCGGAAACCATCCCTCAGGAACCGAGTTCCAGCCCGGAATCATTACGAGAGTTCTAGATTGTTTACAATCTTCATTTGTTGGAGTCCAATGTAGGACTCTGAGGTTGTATCCATAGTTTCCCTCAATCCGTTTCTGTTCGACGTCTGCTCCGTCAAATTCTGGAATTTCTTGCCACAATTCCGACTGCATTTCAGTTCCCCTTAACAAACAACCATTTTCCATTTTCTTGACGAATGTTTCCATTTTCCTGAAGCGCGAGTAAGTGAGAGTAGGCCTGATCTCTGGCAAGGTTTGGATGTGCATCCGGAGTGTCAGCATATGCTTGAACGGTAATCGCATCAAGGCTGCCGTCGCTTGATTGCACTGCATTCAACACTCTTGAATGACGTTCATTTCTGTGCTTCAAATATCGTGTCAATAATCTCGTCGGATTAGCAACCATAGGGCCGTGACCGGGAAATAGAAGTGAAGGGTCTAAGTCTCTCAGACGTTCTAATCCCGCAAGATATTCATTCATGTTTCCATCTGAGGATGGGACTAGAATTGTGCCAAATAAGACAGCGTTATCTCCACTTACAATCCCTGCTTTACCAACCAAGCAAATGTGTCCTGGACAATGACCATGTGTCTCGATAACGCTCCATTTTTCATCATCAATTTCGATTACATCTCCCTCTCCGAGAGTTCTGTCTGATTCACATTTTGGTAATACCGCAAGTGTCTCTTTACTGGCAAAAATTGGTGCTTGATAAAATGTAGAAATCTCAGATAAATCACCTATGTGGTCAGGATGCTTGTGAGTAAATACGGTTGCAATAATCTTACTTCCAGACTGCTCTATTTCAGCAACCTTATTCCTCAGGATTTCCAAGGCTTCAATCGATCTAGCGGCAGGGTCGACTAGGATTCTACTTCCACCAGGATGACCCAAAACATAGCAATCGGTATGAGTTGCAGGTGGAAGTGTATCTGTTGGAATTGGTACTAGCTCGACGCCGTTTGCATATTCGATTCTATGATATCCACTTGGAGGGTTTTTGGCTAATTCTGAGAATCCTAAGTGAACAATGTCGCGAATAAGAGTAACTTGAGGAGGGGGTAATTTTACCTCATGAGAAAGCCAAGCCTCTAGCAGCTCGTTTGGCTTCCACCACTGAAATTCATCAAATTCTGTTAGGCCGCTAGGAAGTTTTGGTTCAATTGAAGCATCTCCCGTTGCGACATGATAGAATCTATTTCTGTGACGAATTGGTGCAACGGGCGGAGTCGTTCTTTGGGTAATTAGAGATGGGTTAAAATTGTCAATTGATAATCTTCCTTCAGAAACTAATTTTGCCCATTCTGATTTATTTTCATTGACTTGGTCCATAATTTCGACTTGCACATTCTGGAATCCACCACTTCCATCTGGTGCAACCCCTACTTCTTCCAGCATCTCTCTCAATAGAGCGATTAACGATTCACGATCCTCTCTTTCAGAAAACCAAGAGGGGTTATTTCCCGCTGCTTCTCTATCCACCCTACTTATTCCGCCGCCTGGGAATGCCCAAAAGTCAGGAAAACTTGGGACCTCCGAGACTCTATGACAGAGAAGAATTTCCATCTCTTGACCCGAGTTTCTACTGATTACTGCTGCAGCCGAAGGTCGAGGTTTTGCAACCTCTGCAGAGGGCAATTCGACCCCCTCTGGCAACTCACTCATGACTCAACGAGGGGGTTGACCGCTTCAATCCCGCCCCGAGTGGAGCCTCTCGGCAAACTCAAGTCAAACATCCCTCAGGACTGAACATGAGCGCTGGCGGGTTTGACGTAATCACCATTGGACACACCAATACAGCCACCGGTCAGCGCGAACATGAAGTGCAAATGCCTAGATTCGGTCTAGGAGTTTGGCAGATGTCAGAAGGAGGAGAGTGTAAAACAGCCGTTCAGCACGCCATTTCTTCAGGATACAGACTAATAGATACCGCGCGTTCCTATGCTAACGAAACCGAGACAGGTCAAGCGATTCGCGAAAGTGGAGTGCCCCGCGATGACCTATTCGTCGTCACAAAATTGCGCCGCCCGCACGCAACGAGTTACGAGGCGGCGCTCGAGCATTGCCGTAGTAGCCTAGATATGCTTGGATTGGATAGTATTGACCTATACCTTGTTCACGCTCCACCTGAAGATATAGAGGCTAGAGCCGGGGTATGGAGAGGAATGGAAGAATGCCTTGCTCGTGGATGGACTAGATCAATTGGAGTCAGCAATTATGGCGCCCACCACCTAGATGATATGCGAGCCTATGCGACCATTTTACCTGCGGTCAATCAAGTGGAATTACACCCATGGAATCAGCGCCCTGCTCTACGAGCAGCAACAGAAGCAATTGGAGCCAAGGTGATGGCTTACTCACCATTAGCAAGAGGTCACAAGGTTGGATGTGATAGTCTCGCAAAGATAGCAAAATCACTCGACTGCACACCTGCCCAGGCCGCAATAAAATGGGTATATGACACTGGGGCAATTACGATCCCAAAATCTAGCAACCCAGGTAGAATAGATGAGAACCTTGCGAGTTTGAATGTCGATCTCAGTGGAACAGAATCTGCGTTTAATCAATTAGAAGAAGCCTATGTTTCCGGTTGGAACCCTACTGCCGAACCTTGAGGGATTATGATGAGAGATCCTGAGACAATTGAGGAAGAACTAGCTCTATTCGCAGAAGCGATAGAAGCGGGAATCGATCCATTTCCTGAACCAAAGAAAGAGACTCCTTGGGCAAGATATCTCGTTGCTTGGTTTATGATTGTACTAATGATTTCATTCGCTTCTAGATTACTCAACCGTGCATTGTAAATTGTTTGGTAGTCCCTCCCGGATTTGAACCAGGGTCATGGCATCCAGAGTGCCATATGATGGACCGCTACACTAAGGGACTAGCGACTCGCCGAGTCGGGTCGTATATTTCAACAAAACCGCTCGATAGATAATCGAGTAAATCGCTCAAGCACGGAAAGATTGGTTGAGTTCTTCTAGGGCTTGCTTACTAGGTCTCAGTTCTTCTTCAGTTAGGTCGACTAATGGTGTGTCAGTCAGACCTAGTTCCTCATCAGCGGTCTTCATCTCTGAATCATAATACATAAGCCCGGTGACGTGCTTGTCATTTTGCTCAGCCTCATGAATCGCTGCTAGAGCAGCAACCGCGTTGCTTGGGTCGTGATCGTCTCCGAGGGTTTCCAACCTCAGCGTAGAACCATCAAAGAGGCTAATGTCTTCGAATTGACCTTCAGGAACCTCTACCTCTTCAATCGGCGTAAAGTGAGGGATGTAATCAACGGTGTGAAGTTCCTCTTCATTCCCCTTAACGTAGTTGTAAGAGCGGTATGATTCATCATTATTAGCGAAAGTTACACACGGTGAAATCACGTCAATTACAGCCATTCCCTTGTGCGATAAAGCTGCTTTTAGGAGCGCAGTTAACTGCTTCTTGGAACCCGAAAATGACCTTGCCACAAATCCACAACCAAGGTTGATTGCCATTTTACATAGGTCGATTGGAGGATTCTCGTTGGTCGCTCCCTTCTTTTTCTTCGAACCCTTCTCGACTGTTGCAGAGTACTGTCCTTTTGTTAACCCGTAAACTCCGTTATTTTCGATAATGTAAACCATGTTTAGATTTCGTCGGATAGCGTGGATAAATTGGCCGATACCAATAGATGCAGTATCTCCATCACCAGATACACCAAGGAAGGCCAAGTCTTTGTTGACCATGTTTGCACCTGTGGTTACCGAGGGCATTCTACCGTGAACTGTGTTGAATCCATGTGACTTTCCTAGGAAGTACGCCGGAGTCTTGGAGGAACATCCGATACCGGACATCTTAGCAATTCTCTCAGGTACTATTCCATTTTCCCAAGCGGCTTGGATAATCACGTTGGAAATTTGGTCGTGTCCGCAACCAGGGCAAAGTGAGGAAGGTCCTCCGGTGTAGTCTGCCTTTGGTAGGTCGATAACATTCAGTTTAATCGGTCTCATACTCATGCAATCACCTCTTTTGTATCCCCAGATAAGGTTTCCAAAATCATCTCAGCATAGACGCGGGCACGCGGGGGGATTCCATCGCTGAATGCAACAGAATGCAATTTGCTTAGGAGTTCAACTGGTAGCTCTTTGCGAAGAATTCCGAATAACTGACCATCTCGGTTTATTTCCAAAACCACTACTTGATCATGTTCTGCAATAAATCGCTCTACCTCTGAGTGATACGGCAACGCTCTGACTCTACAAGTGCTAACCTTCATGCCAGTAGTTGTTTCGAGAATATCATCGATTTCTGCGATGGTATTCTCGACAGAACCGTAGTAGATTATTCCAACTTGCTTGTCCTTTTCTTCACGCACAACTGGAGCGGGAAGTTTGTCTCTTGCCCCCTCAATCTTGCGCTTCAAACGAGCCACAGTTGCGGCATATACATCGGGGTCTTCGGAATAGATTCCATCTTCATCGTGTCCAGTTCCTCTGTAGAGAATTGGCTCTAATCCGCTACCTGGAAGGGTTCGGTATGGAATTCCATCTCCGTCTACATCTCTGTATCGTCCAAAATTCTCGATAGCATCAAGTTGTTCTTGAGTTCGAATTACCTTGCCTCTGTCCAACTTCTCATCAGGGTATTCGAACCCTGCTGTAACCCATCTATTCATTCCTAAATCTAAGTCAGAGAATCCGAAGACAAGAGTCTGGTATTGTTCTGCTACATCGAAGGCGCGCCAGCCAAATTCGAAGCATTCGTCGACACTCCCTGGAATCAATACAATGTGTTGGGTATCCCCATGGCTGGCTTCGTAAAGTAAAGTTAGATCACTCTGTTGAGTTCTGGTTGGTAGTCCGGTTGAGGGCCCTACTCGATTTACGTCCCAAATGACACCGGGGACCTCAGCGAAGTAAGCTAATCCAATGAACTCGGACATCAAAGAAATACCAGGCCCACTGGTACAGGTCATTCCTCGGCCACCTGCCCAGCCTGCTCCTATTACCATTCCAGCGGCTGCCAATTCATCCTCGGCTTGGATAACGGCGCAGGTTGCTCCCCCATCGTCTGCTTCACGTAGTTTTGGCAACCAGTCGATAATTGATTCAGCAAGTGAGGAAGAGGGGGTAATCGGGTACCAAGATAGCATGTTAATTCCACCGAAAATACAACCTAAAGCCGCCGCTTCGTTACCTTCGATTAGGAATGTGTTTGGATCTTTATCTCGAGCCTCAACAGTGTATCCGATATCACAATTCCAGTTTTCTCTTGCATATTCTCGACCCTCAGAGATGGCTTGGAGATTCAATTCGATTGCCTTTTCCTTACCATTAAATTGCTGAGCCACCGCTGAAGCGATTGCTGATTCATCGATACCAAGAGTTTCAGCAAGTGCTCCGACATAATACATGTTGGCAATCATTCTAGCAAGTTTTGGATTAATTGAGCGAGCCATCTTTGTCATTGGCATTCCAAGCACAATGCAATCATCTCTTTCCACAGGCAATTTTACATCCATGTTGTGGATGATGATTGTCCCAGGCTCAGCCTTCTCAACATCAGCTAGCCAGGTGTCCTTGTTCATCACAACCTGAATGTGTGTAACGTCTCCAGGAGCCTGATAACCTTCATCACTAGCTCGTATAATGAACCAAGTTGGGAGTCCAGATATGTTGCTTGGAAAGAGATTCTTCCCACTAACAGGGACTCCCATTTCAAACATTGAGTGAAGTAGAATCAGGTTCGCAGACTGCGACCCTGTTCCATTTGCAGTAGCGATATTGACTGTGAAATCATTGACGGTATTTGCCATCGTTATCGGGGTCTCCGGGGGGTTGTAGGTGCACCAGCGGTATGCTTGTGCAACGTACGCCGGGTTAAGTCCGGTATTAGCCGTTCCCGTTCCGTAATTCCTCAACATCAAAGGGGCCAAGCAGCCATAATCACGCTCTAGAGGTTTGATTTCCCATCCGTTGCGGTTTTCAAGGGGTGTGTGGTCGGCGGGCCCATGCCTACAGGACCGAGCGCTCTGAAGGACGCCCTATCGCGAGCAACTGCAATGATTGAATCTGGTGATGTTGACGGTGCTCTAGAACTACTCAGAACCGAAGCATGGGCGGCAGCAGAAAACAACTCTCACAAGGTACAAGTCATTTCCTTGGCAGCCGAAGCAAAGATTGCCAAAGGCGATATTGACATGGCTAATCGCAAAGCACATTGGCAAGACGCACACAATAGTTACCAACGTGCTCAAAAACTCGAACCATCAAACAAAGAAATTCGCAGGGCGCAAAACAAATTGGCATCAATGATGGATGAGCAATCGATTTCTCTAGGAAAGGGCTGGCAATTATTCGATGATGGAAATCCAACACCTACTGGACTTGCTGCTGCATTTGTTGGCATAATGGTATTCTTGGTGGCCTTCAAATTCGCAGGAGAATGGTTGGAGGAACCACTGGAAAGTACCGAAGTTACACTGCAAGTCTCATACATTCACCCTGATGATCCTAATTCACGTGTTGAGGGTGAAATCGTCATAGAATTGTATGCCTCAGAGGCTCCAAAGCATGTTGAAAACTTCCTTTATCTAGTGGATAATGGAATGTACGACTCAACAATTTTCCATCGTATTATTGATGGATTTATGATTCAAGGTGGAGACATTGATGACATGAATGGCGCAGGTGGTTATGCAGGAATTTGGTATGGGTACTGCAATGGACAGATGTCTGGAAGCGATGGAGAAATTTACACCTCTGAAAATTGCGATAGAAATGATTGGACTGTACCTGATGAGGCTGACAATGGTCTCTTGCACGCTCCAAGCGTAATCGCCATGGCAAAGACTTCTGCTCCAAATACAGCAGGTAGCCAATTTTACATTGTCCCCTCTGATAGTACTCCAAGTCACCTTGACGGTGTTCACACAGTATTCGGAATGGTTACTTCAGGAATGAATCACGTTGATGCGATTAGCGGAGTGTCAACTGGTAGCAACGACAAGCCAGTTGAGGATGTTCGATTAATTCAGGCTAACAGAACTTAAGCCTAGAACAACAACCCCCCCGTCCCTAGAATACTTCCAATAGTCACATTGATGGAGGGTTCCCTAACCCAATAAATCGCGGGGTGTCGTAATGAAGGATTCAGAAGGCTTTGATTCGCTGAGAACATTCAACAAATCTGACGGCAATGAAGCCCACTTTCACTCACTTTCCCATCTGCAAGATTTAGGTCTCTGTGACCTTGATTCCCTGCCTTTCACAATTCGATTATTGCTTGAAGCAGCGCTGCGAAAGTGCGATGGTTTTCTCGTTACTCGTGAAGATGTAGAACGCATTGCATCATGGTCTCCCAAAATGACTCCAGAAGAAATTCCATTCTCACCGAGTAGGGTAATCTTACAGGACTTCACAGGAGTTCCTGCTGTTGTTGATATCGCTGCCCTCAGAGACGCTATGGTAGAGTTGGGCGGAGATCCTGAGAAAGTAAACCCACAAGTTCCGGTGGATTTGGTAATCGACCATTCCGTTCAGGTAGATGTCTCGGGTTTGTTTCCAGATGCAAGAGAGAAAAATTTGGAGATTGAATATCAACGAAACATGGAGCGCTATGAATTCCTAAAATGGGGTCAGCAAAGTTTGGATAATTTCCGTGCAGTACCACCTGGCCGCGGTATTGTTCATCAGGTGAATCTAGAGTGGATTGCTAGTGTTGCTAGAGAAGAAAATGGGGTATGGTTACCCGACACTCTAGTCGGCACAGATAGTCACACAACCATGATCAATGGCCTCGGTGTTCTAGGCTGGGGTGTCGGTGGAATTGAGGCTGAGGCAGTAATGTTAGGTCAGCCGATTTACATGCTTCTCCCAGAAGTCTGTGGTTTTGAGTTAACCGGCTCGCTCAGACCTGGAGTAACAGCCACCGATATGACACTCAGAATAGTAGAGATGTTGAGGGAGCACGGAGTGGTTGGAAAGTTTGTAGAATTCCATGGCTCAGGACTTGCAAATCTAAGCCTTCCAGACAGAGCAACAATCGCTAACATGGCTCCTGAATACGGAGCAACATGTGGATTCTTCCCAGTCGATGAAACCACCCTAGATTACATGCGACTTTCAGGTAGGGATGAATCTCATATTGAGGATGTCAAAAGGTATCTATCTGCTCAAGGAATGTTCCACACATCACAAACCCCCACTCCCTCCTTTACAAGCCACCTATCGCTTGATTTATCGACTGTAGAGCCAGCATTGGCGGGTCCGAAAAGACCACAGGACAGGGTCGACCTATCAGCGATGAAAAATCATTGGAAAAAGAGTCTAAATGCACCTCTTGGCCATAGTGGGCATGGTATTGATGAAAGCAAGAATGAGTCCTCTGCTACAGTCGGCTCTAGAGGAGTAGATCTGAAACACGGCGATATCGTAATCGCCGCAATAACTAGTTGTACAAACACAAGTAACCCTAGTGTAATGATTGCCGCTGGTTTATTGGCACGAAAAGCTAGGGAAGCGGGATTATCAATTGCACCCAGTGTAAAGCCAAGTTTGGCCCCAGGCTCTAGAGTTGTGACTGAGTATTTTGATGCCGCTGGACTTACCGAAGATCTAGACTCTCTTGGATTCAGCGTGGTTGGATACGGATGCACCACCTGTATAGGAAATTCCGGCCCTCTAGACGCTGATATCGAAGCAGCAATCGATGAGGCGGATTTGATTGTTGGAAGCGTACTCTCAGGAAATCGAAATTTCGAGGGTAGAATACATCAGAAGGTCAAAGCAAATTATCTCGCAAGCCCGCCTTTGGTGGTTGCTTATGCAATAGCAGGAACGCTAGATATTGATTTTGAGTCAGAGCCGATTGGCAATGGATCAAATGGTCCCATAATGCTAGCCGATATTTGGCCGACCGACGACGAGATCAAACAAACTATTGCTACTTCAATCGGCCCGGAAATGTTCCGAAAGCGGTATTCAGATGTTCTGAAAGAACCACGATGGGACGCGATTAGTAGTTCAGAATCTGCCCTATACCCATGGGCAGATGATTCAACTTATGTTCGCCTTCCTTCCTTCTTTGAAGGAATACTTCCCGAACCCGCTCCAATTGAACCTATTCATGGAGCAAAAGTTCTCCTAAAGTTAGGAGATTCAGTCACTACAGACCACATCAGTCCAGCTGGCGCTTTCCCTTACCATGGACCAGCAGGTCAATACCTGATTTCGAAGGGAGTCGAACCTCGAGACTTCAACTCATTTGGAAGTCGACGTGGTAATCACGAGGTGATGATGAGAGGGACCTTCGCCAATGTTCGTATTCGAAATCATATAGCGCCCGGAACCGAAGGAGGTTTCACCACTCATTTTCCAACGGATGAAGTAACTTCGGTATTTGATGCCAGTATGAGGTACCAAGCAGAGGGGACTCCACTTGTAGTCTTGGCAGGCACTCAATATGGAACAGGTAGTAGCAGAGACTGGGCTGCTAAAGGAACACTTCTCTTGGGAGTCAAGGCGGTCATTGCTACCTCCTTTGAGAGAATTCATCGCTCCAATCTAGTTGGAATGGGTGTACTACCATTGACTTTCCCAGAAGGTGAAAACGCAGACTCATTGGGTCTTGATGGGACAGAGACTTTCGATATTCCCGCCAGCGCTGATTTAGTTCCACTATCCTCCATCAGAGTGAAAGCGACAAAGGAAAATGGGGATGTTATTGAATTCGATGCTATTGTAAGATTAGACACTCCTGTGGAGGTCGACTATTACCGAAATGGGGGGATTCTTCAGACCGTTTTGCGTAATTTGGCAGAGACTTGAATTGAAATCTGAAAACCCAACCGGTGATAACATGACTGACGAGGCGAATATCCGCTTTTCATTTCGCTCGAATGAGCATGATGTAGAAGTTGTAATTCAGGGTCCACCTTCTTGGGTTAACCTGTATCGTGAACGAATAGGCCTCGAAGGAGATATCGGATACACCCAATCAGTTCACGGCTCAAGTACAGATTCTTCTGAGGGTCCTGAAATCTCAAAAGCCGCAAGAGAACTACCTGGACCACCTCCTGATCCAAGTCGATTGCCTTCTATCGTAAGAGTCGTCGGAGACCTCGACGTAGATGCCGGTGTATCGGAATTAGGAGTCCCTGAAAGAACCGAACCGAACCTTGCAGAAATCAGTTTATTTTTGGAAGAATTAGAAGAAGACCCCGAGCCACTATCTGATAATATGTCAGGAGATCCAATGGCTGAATCTTGGATTCAACTTGTGATGACTTTAGTGGTTCGTGAACATGGCCATACCTCGCTTTCAGTTGGCTCAATAGAGAGCCTACTTGGTGACCGAATCAATCGTACTGGGGTTGAGTTACAGATGTTTTTAGACAGGCTTTGGTTGCTTGGTAAACTTGAGCGAATTCACGGCGGTGCTGAGACTCAATACGCCCCCAATCCAAGTTGGCTTGAAGCAAGTTAATTTCGCCAATTTTAGCCATCAACCCCACAGGGGTTGCAAAAACATGGTCCCATTAGGCATAATAATGAAATGAAATTCGGCGTAGCCATGATGTCCCTGTCTAAGAACGCCCGAAACGAATCCAAAGAAGGTCGAATAGCGATTTTCTTGGTTATGCTGATGTTAAGTTCGCCAATGCTATCATTGGTTCCATCTGTATCAGCATCACACATTACCCAGTATGCAGTCCAGAGAGACCCCTCTTTCATTTCGATAGGGGATATTGACTGTGATGACGACAACGATATCGTCTCCGCTAGTTCAATGGGTCACTTCATTACTGCACTCTACAACGACGGTATGGGAGGATTTGGAGACAGGCAGGATGTCTTCATCTCAAACAACGATTCATTCCGCGCTGGATTCAGGGATACAGCGGATGGAACTAGAGTCTATGTTGCCGATGTCGATGGTGACGGTGTTAACGACGTAGTCTACTATCAACAAAACATTCGATTCGTCGGAGGGCCTATGGTTCCTGGAAATCTTACTGTACTTTGGGGAGACTGTAATGAGAGAATCAACAATTGGAACCCCTCCGAAGCAATCACAGTTAGCAACCCATATCTCACGGACATGGATGTAGAGGATATCGATGGTGATGGAGATGCAGATATTGTCATGAATGTAATTGATCCTACTTTCACAAATAACTACATCAACATATACAAGGGTCCAGATCCAACTCAAATAACTGCTCAACAAACAATTCCAGTACCATTGACCAATGGATTGCACACGAACTTAATTTTAGGACATTGGGGAGAAGATGTACTTGGCGGTGGTGGCCTTCCTGGTGGTGGGGTTGGTGATTGTGAAGATCTCGACATCTGGTTGCTACGCACACCACCTTACAACACCGGTGTAGGATACTCGAATGGTCACTATGACAACATGACTGTCCTTGAATACGACTGTACACTTGGCACTTATCCAAATCCATTAGATGCAACTGCAAATGGCGTACATAATTTCAAACTGGATGCAGAACACAACTATCCTTTGTACGGAATCGATATTTCTGACACAAATGAAGATGGCGAGGTAGACCTAATCGCTGCAGTTGATGGAATTACAGGAAATATATCCTATGCAACCCGTACAGGTTCATCGTGGGACACTCAGAATTATGTCACTCTCGGTGACTATCTAGGTGCATCGATTACAATTGCTGATGTAAATAGGGACGGAAAAATGGATTTCTTTGTTCCAACAGAGGTTACTCTTACTCGCTTGCAGGACTCAAGTGCACAGAACCAAACATACCTGCTCGTAGACAACCTACGTGAAGTAAATACAGTAGAAATCATTCTTGGCGATCCCAACGGTAATGGGTACCTATCATCGCTCTCCTTCGACGTTGGCCGCCGACCGACAATGGCAGTTCCAGGACAACTTGCAGGCGGAGAGAACAGTGCTTACGAGATAGCCATTGGACAAAGAGACAGGTCATACCGATTCGCTAACAGCGCTATGTGGCTCGATACTCAAGGATGGGCCGGGGCTGGCGATTTCCTCTCCGTCCTCAGTCTAGACAACGAAGATGTTGGAATAACCGAGGTTAGCATCGCACCAGCGGCATATGACCCAGCGACTGGAGCAGCAATGATTGGTGAGGGTAACCGATTTGTGAACTTAACAGTGAAAAATACAGGTCTAAACCCTATTTCTGGCTCAATTGATGTCGACTTAGAAGTCAAGGAAGTTCTCGATGGAATTGACACCCTTGTCTACTCTAACGACTTCGAGGGTAACATCGACAACACCAATTGCCCATCTTGTACGATTGTCCTAAAATCATACACAGGAGAATATGGTGCTGGTTCGTCTTCATGGCACGAGGAATGGAATGCATCCACCGATTCAAACGGTTCAGCTACAGATGATTGGTGGGAAGCCGACACAAACCCGACTACCTACATGTGGGCCGGAATGGACCACAACAACCAGGACAATGAATCTGGTTATTACAACAACATGGACGAGGCATTCATCATTGAGAATGTTGACTTGACAGGTGCCGATGCGGCATACTTGGACCTAGATCTATTCTGCAGCGCCGCATTCTTTGAATTGTATCTCGCTGAGCAATACGCTGTAGTAGAACGATGGCTGTATGAAGACTCCTGTGGTATTGAGGTCTGGAGTGATGGCAATGGATGGGAACAGGTATTCTTCACTGGAGGATGGGATAATGAGAGATACCTGCGTCTTTATGGATTCGGATATGATCCGGAATACAACACCTATAACGGAAATTTCGCATCCGAAACCGTCACACCTTGGACAAGTTATTCTGGTGATGATGCAATCGATCTAACTCGCTATGCAGGCGAGGTTGTCGATATTCGATTCCGCTTCCGCAGTGGTTTGATGGGAAGCGTTGGTCCAGATGGCTCGTCTCAGGACACAGGACTAGATGGGTTTGCATTTGACAATATCTCGATTCGGAAAACTGATGTTATCTTCGGTACAGAAGAAGTAGTAAGTCAAACTCTGTCATTCTCCAATTTTGCAGCAGGTGCTACTGAGGAAGTGTCACTTACAGCTGACTTCATTGACAACCGAACTTATTACATCAAGACTGAATTGACCAATCCTAACGGATTCAATAACGCAGATGCAACAAATGATGAGGTCAAATTCCAAATCACTGTCAAGAACCTATTCGACCCTGGTGTTGCAGAAGAACCATGGATTAGCCTTGAGAATGGATTGAGATATGCATCGGGCGATCGCGACATAGAGGTTAGAGTTCAGAACTATGGAAACACTTTGACCGACTTCCAATTGGAAACTGTGGTCAAGAACGCTCTTCCCGATCTAATCGCCATTGAGGATTTCTCAGGATTAGAACCGATTTGGGAAGATGATGGGAACCAAAATGGAAGCCGATTAGATGACACAAATGGAGACCATCCAATGCTACCACAAAGCAGAGGAGTATTCAATTCGTTTGCCTATTGGTTAGGCGATCCAGACACTGGTTATGGCGACAATTGGGACGAGACTCTAACCCTCGATCCTTTCCAAGTCGCTGTTGGTGGAACCGACTTCACTTACCTAACCTTTGATTACTTCGCAGAGGGCGATTATCTTTCAGACCAGCAAGGCAACATTCTAGCTATACGCGATGCCGCTGGACTAGAAATTGAATGGTCTAAGGGTGGGGAAATCTACCGTGGAACCGTATGGGGAAGCTGGACCGATCTTAACGAAAATGGACTAAGACCATTCCGAGATGGTAGCGGCCTTGGCGAGTGTGAAGACTTCGACAACAACGGTCGATATGACGAGGTGGAATACATGGGAGACCATTCCGACCGTTACGAGTCAGTAGTTTGGTTTGATTCCGAAAGTCTGGTCAAGTCAGTCATAATTGATATGACTCACATTACTCTGCTAAATCAAACCTCTAACGACACCTTTGAGTGGAGAACTGAGTGCACCGATCTTTCGGGCTCAGAAGTTACATTGACATGGAGATTCCAATCAAACGATGACGGAGTGAATGGAAATGCAGGACTTGCTGGATTTGCAGTCGATAACATTCGTATCGACGAATTCACTTTCGAGGATGATGGAACTTACATCAATGACATCAATGGATTGGATGCTTCGGAGCGCCAAGACGTTACGGTGGCGACTCATGACTTCAAATCTGGAATCTATCGAATTGATACTACAACACTATTCAACAGTACAATTGAAGGTACATCTTGGTACAATAAATCAGAGATTACCACGGCAAATAATCATACCCAGATTATCTTCAGTATCGCAAGCGCTGACATAACCTTGATGCAACCAAATGTGCTTGATTGTGTCTCCGATATTACATACAAGTGTGTTTACACATATGATTCGGTATCTCAGCACTCATTCACAGTACCTTTACTGAATGGTGTAATTGCAGGTGAATATGAGGTTAACATGAAGATTGTAGATATGACAACAGGTCAGACAGTCTACGAACAACCGGCCGATAATGGGCCGTTCGATCTTGAACCTCATGCTCGAGACTTCGCTAATTGGACAGCGCCTTACAATGGATGGTATGACGGTCACCAATACAACATCAGCTTCTATGCGATATTGACTGAAGACGGAGACCCATCAGGAAACGATCGGTTCTTCGAGATTGAATTCTTTGACACCGTTGACGTCGCGATTCTGTCCAATCCTACCGACCAGAATCGTTTGCAGAGAGTAAAGCAGGACCTAGAATCGATGGGTATGACATACACCCAATTATCTGTAAGCGATTGGGATAGATACGCAACAGAAAATTGGATGTCACATTACGAGAAGATATTGCTACCATGGCAGACAGATTACAACGTAGAGTACGGAGAATACTACGAGACCCTCGCATCCACTAGGGAATCTGATGGTCTATCGGTTACCGAAGTTCTAGAAGCATACATGGTAAATGGAGGAACTGTTCAGATTCACCTAGGACCATATCGCAACGAATACCAGCCAAATCGACTACCTTTCGGAATGGATATCGCAATGCGAAATCAATGGAATAACACAGTCACGAACGACGACCTAGTGATTGTCGATGCTTACCACCCATTGATGGCTAACGTCGATACTGCAGCCTTTGCAGGTGTTCATGGTGGTTCATATGTCGCTTTGGCTGGACTAGATACTGCACAGGTACAATTCGACCAAATTCCACAAGTCTGTGGAGGTCGAATTAGTGATCCAACTGGAACCTTCCACACACTGATGCGAAGTGAATCGTTCGATTCACAATCGTTACTTTCGATTTGTAACCGTGGTGCAGGTGGAATGATTGTGACTACCCTAGATGTAGAGAACCCAAGCTTCTCTCAACCATTTGGTGGAACATCTATGCCACTACTATCCAACATGTTGGGCTATCACGTAACTCCTTATCCTACTGAATTCGGAATTGCAGGGGATGGATTTGACCTCACAGTAAATGGAGAAGCTCCTTCGATTGACACAGTTACAGGTGCCTACGCAACCATGTACATCAAGTCGAACTCCGAACTCGACTTCTCTTTCTTGACTTCGGATTCGTCCTTGGCGGACAGCATTACCGCCGATTGGACATTACAATCTACGGACATGAATGAATCAGTTACTGGCTGGGAAGGAGAAATCATCGATTTCGGAGAGATAAGCCATATCCGCCAGAACAGTGCGAGCATACCTGCTCTTGGTAGCTTCTGTGTTGGTGATTCGAGTTCCACAACAGGATGTCGAATCGGGGCAGAATGGCTATTGACATTGTATCTTCACGATGATGATGGTCACACAAGAATCACTTACATTCATCTCGTTACTGACGACACATTGGCCGATGAATTCCGACCAAATGCAGATCTACAACTTGTTGAAGACAGTGTTACAGACGAGTATGTAAGTCTTGAAGGAACCAAGACTGTTGGCGGTATAGATTGGCCAATTTATAGAGTTAGATTGACCGACAGCGGTGACATCAGTCTGTCCTTCGATTCTTCAGCAAGCTCTGACGAGGACGCACCAGAGGGCGAGAGAGGCATTGAGATGTTTGAGTACAGAGTCTTCTTCGATTATCCAGTAGATTCCTCGAACCCAACTCTAGAAGGACACACCTTCCAAGTACCAAACGCGGCAGGTGGTGACATGTGGAATTATGTATTCAGAAACATGACTAGCGATGGAACTTTGGAGAATCAGATTAGGCTAGAATTGATTGTATACGATCGTGCTGGAAAACAATCAGAAAAGGCACGAATATACTTCATTGTAGTTGGAGAAGACTTTGGAGATGATCCGCCAGTTGTCGATATTACTTCCCCTCGTTCGACTGATTCTCAAAGTGAGGATTTGGTCACAATCAATGGAGTTGTGACCTCGGGTGCCGAAAATGGTGTTGTGATTGAGGTGGCATTGGATCAATCGGTTCTGGATTTGACTCCATCTCCTAAGGCTACTCAGAAGGCGCTAGGAAAGTACAATACAACAGGCCCTGCTTTACTTGGAGACGGTGATACCTTCACAATCACTCTCAACATTGCGGACCTATACTTGGAAACTACTGGAAAGCAGGTCACAGTATACTGGAGAGTTGTTGAGGGCGACCGATACGAATTGAATGACGAATTCACAATCGACTTACTCCCTCGACCAAGTGACCCTTGCGCCCTGAATCCTTCTGCCGATGGTTGTGCGTCAGATAGTGGTGGTACAGATGTCATCATGTTCGCTGCTATCGGAGTAATCTTGGTTCTAGCAATTGTTGGTGTAACCCTAGTTGTTGTTAGATCGAGAGGCAAGTCAGATGATGGTCAAGACACTGTCCAACAGTTTGGTGGTGTAGAGCAAATGGACCCTGTCGAAGCATACGTACAACAGATGGTCGGCCAAGGCTATGACGAGGCTACTGCGAGGCAATATGCCGAGCAGTATTACGCAGCATATTATGCCCAACAAGGGAAAGGCGGCGGCAACTGAGTAGACCCTCGAAAGGGGGATGCTCAAAACGCACCTTGAAGGCCTCTTGGTGGCCGCCCTAGGTCATGGACACGGGTGAAACATACACTGTGGCAGACCTTTCTTTGGCGAAGGCTGGTGGGCTAAAGGTAGACTGGGCTCGGAGCAGAATGCCTGCTTTAGCGGCATTGCGGGCCAAGGCCGAGAAAGAACAACCTCTGGCGGGCCAAAGAATCGCAGGGTGCTTGCACGTCACTAAGGAAACTGCTGTGTTAATTGAGACCATTGAAGCCGCAGGTGGCAAGGTTTCCTGGTCTGGTTGTAATCCTCTTTCCACACAGGATGATGTAGCAGCTTGGCTTGCATCTGAAGGCTATGATGTACATGCCTGGTATGGCCAAAATACCGAAGAGTTCTACCAATCCATTGATCGTACTCTGAAGATTAATCCAACACTGACTCTAGACGATGGTGCAGACCTAATTTATCGTGTGCACAGTAAATTTCCGGAACTAGCAGAAGGTGTGATTGGAGGTACTGAAGAGACTACTACCGGTGTTCACAGACTTAGAGCCATGGGGGAAGCAGGAGAACTTCTCTATCCAGTAATTGCAGTCAATGATGCATCGACCAAGTGGGACTTCGATAATGTACATGGAACCGGACAATCAACACTTGATGGGATTATCCGAGCGACTAGTGTTTTACTCGCAGGCAAAACGTTCGTTGTTGCTGGATACGGACATTGCGGCAAGGGTCTAGCCAATCGTGCCCGTGGTATGGGCGCCAATGTTATTGTCACAGAAGTCGATCCTATTGCTGCCCTGAAAGCAGTCATGGATGGATACCGCATCATGCAAATGGATGATGCAGCGAAGATTGGCGACGTATTTTGCACAGCAACAGGAATGAAAGACGTCATTATTGGTCGCCATTTTGATATTATGAAAGAAGGAGCAATTGTTTGTAACACCGGTCATTATGATTGCGAAATCAATATTGCACAGCTTGAAGAAAGGGCCGAGAAGATTTACACGATTAGAGAAGATAACGAAGCCTTCCAACTGAAAGATGGACGTACTATTCATCTGCTTGCGCGTGGAAGGCTGGTTAACCTAGCCGCAGCAGAAGGACATCCAAGCGAAGTGATGGACATGTCATTCGCTAACCAATTCCTTGCACTTTGTCGACTAGCCGCTGAGGGCGAGGGATACGATAACATCGTCTACGACATAAGTGCCGAACAAGATAGTGAATTGGCTAGATTAAAACTCACAGCAGAAGGAATTAGCATTGATAGTTTGACAGATGAGCAACTCGCCTATCTAGAGGATTATTCTGCAGGCACATGAGAAATAATTCAGAGTTAATCTTGTGATTGCTCATCCTCTGCCCACCAATTTTCTGTGTTAGAAAAATCGGGCAAGTTTGGTTTCCACTTTTGACCAATAATCTCGTCAGATTCAATAATTTTTGAATGCCTATCCTGGAAAGCAGTACTTCGTTTTCCAATTGTATGATTGTAGAGTTTACTACCTCGAATTTCGGCTGGTACGCAGACCTTTCCAGAAGTAGCCTCAACATCAATAGCCCTCTCTAGGTCAAGGGCGTGTCGATTGAGTCTCTGCAGTAATCCAGCAGCAGCCCTACTCACTCCCATAAATAGCCCTAGAATGATAACAAACACCAAAATGAAGCCGAATTGACTTCCCCCGAGTAAAGTCATGGCTACAGTTCCCATCAAGAATACAATCGGGGCTACAAAAGTAAACAAGAAGAAAGTGTCTGAAAGGGGTTTCCTAGTTTTCATCCGACCGATAATTTCCCATCTAGGATGCTTCGGATTCTGAGGTCTGAATATTTCGTCTTTCTCCATTTTGGCCGCCTTGTCAACCATCTGCCTAACCCGATCCATATTCATCAGTTGCTGTCTGTCTGGTTGTTCCATTTCTGATTCGAACATTATTTCCAACAATTCACTAGCTTCAGAATACATCCCCAGCCGTACAAGAATGGCGATTTGTTCGATAAGTGGTGTGACATCGTTCGGGTCGATCTGCCTTCTTTGCTGCCACCACCCTAGGGCCTCCTCTAACATACCGAGGTGGTCTACCAGAAGATTCCCCCCGATTGCCCATGATTCTGCGTCCCCTGGTTCTAGCCTCACGACATTTTGTAATGCGGCATAAGCACTAGCCGCTTGTGCTAGAGTAGGCATATCTTGCACACCTCTCCTTGCGGCTGGTAGAGTCATCCTTGCGGTCATTTTCCAAGCGGCCGCATGGGTGGGCTCCATACGGGTAATTTGGCGACATAAATCGAGGGCTTCTTCCCTCTCACCAGACTCTTCAAGCTCGAGAACTTCTTCCCAGAGCATATCCGCCTTGTTCGCCATGTGACTTGCTCGGGTTTAGACAAAATGAATGCTGGGGTGTCCCAAACTCAGCGCCTACCGCTACCTCTTCCTGGTCGATTACCCCTAGAGCCCCCTCGACCAGGGCCTCTGAATCCAGATCTACGTGGCTTGCTAGCACTGCCAGGCGACCGCCCTCTTCCACGACCGGAATGCCCTCCTTGAGGTCTAGAGCCACGGCGTTCATTGCCTCCGCCTCTGGATTGTGATTTGCCACCAGAATTAGGTCGGTGGGCTTGACAACGATTGCATTTATCTCTGAAGGCGAAGTTAGAATTGTTACACTTAGGGCAAGTCCAATCTCCAGATTTTTTGGAATTATTTGCTCCTCTTTCGAATTTTCTTTCAAACTTACTTGCACCATCTCGAGGCCGATCTGCTTCACAGCGATTACACTTCTTTCGGAAGGAAAAATTGGAGTTATTGCATTTCGGACAAACCCAGTCTCCGCCTTTTTTGTTTTCATTTCTTCCACGTCGGTCATTACCTCGACTATCTCTTTTCGAGTATCTATCTCTTCCACGGCCACGATTTTCTCGCCTTTCCCTTGGGGCGATTTCAACAGGCGAACCTATGGTGTTGGAGGATTCTATTTCGTCTGAGATTGGATGAATGTGAACATAGGCCCCGTCAATAGCCCCGATTACAGAATTCACCTTGCCAATCGGCTTTCCTCCGATTATTCGTAAAGTAGCACCCAGCCTTGGTGCACGCCCCTCAAAGGCAACTAGGAGACCCCCTTCGTGCGACTCTCTGTCGACTGTGCCTGAGAAGCTCATGGCATCAGTCGCGTCGGCCCGAGTATATGAGTGCGGCAGATGCCGCAGCGAGCAGACCGCTGAGCCCCAATGCAGGAAGTAGAGTATTGGGGCCTCCATTAGAGGGCGGCTCCGGCTCGGGTTCAATGAACAAGTGAGTATTGTCAACAATGCGCTCTTGACTAGAACAAAGCCCAGAATCATCACAGCCTTGAACTTCAACAATATGAGTACCTTCTACCCAGACTGAGAAATCGATAGGAGGTGTGGCCCAAGTATTACCGCTGACGCTGACCTCACCGACCGCTGAGCCATCGATTAGCAGAGTGAAAGATACCGCCTCACCATCAGGATCGGAAAACTGACCACCCATCGACCATGAATCACCGTCCCATCCTTCGGAATTAACAGTCATTATTGGGGCGCTGCTAGCCTTCACAATTCCCAAATCATAAGTTGCTTGCAAACTATAGACTCCATCACCAGTTACTGTAACTGCGACATATGCAGGACCAGGAATTAGCCCCGTTGCAGGAACATCTTGAGTAATTTCAGAGTCTTCGAGTAAATATGGTCCGGAATAAGTTCCAGCCGCTCCAAAACTGGAACTAAATCCAATTTCAACAGATAAATCGGGCCATCCTGTGGTTGGAGATAGAGTGATTGGATGTGGATCAGATAGATCACTATCTGTAGTTGATATTTGGAATGGTACTCCTACATTCCAAGTTCTATTTCCAGAGGATTGGCCAGCACTGTCGATTGCTTCACAAGTAACCCCCCCCGCTTCGCCTCTTGGGACATCCATCGATAACTCTCGATTTGAGTATGTGATTGCTAATCCTGCCTCGCCTCTGCAGTTAACATCGAGGCCTGATACTCCTGCCTCATCCTCAAACCAATTCTGAACTTCATTCCAATCCGCGATAATCTGGGCCCCTCCGCTCGCACGAGGGAACCATGCTCCATCGGCAGGAGCATTTTCAGTCCAAACAGGAGGGTCATCCACGGGGATCGGCGTAGTCGTAAAGTCAGCGAACAAGTCCTCGCCTATAGGCCATTGAACCATGTTGGGATAGAAGGAGTAAGTCAGACTTCCATCTTCATTTTCATTCAGTTCATAGGAACTTGAACCGTCACCAACACAACTACCTCTCAAAGGTGCAACACCAGCAAAATCACCCATGTCAACTTGTACGTCGCGCCCTTCACATTCTTCCCACATATCTAGACGCAGTCCTTCGGTTACAGGGAATGTGATATGATACTCCGCCCCACTCATGTTTGAGGCATTGTAAGCTAGAGTGAAGTCACTGGGATTATTGAGGCTAGATATTGTCATAGTGGCATTTAACCATAGCATCATTCTACATTCATCATTACCACTTGATGGATCTATATCGGTGTCACAATCTCGATCGCTATCTGGGTAAACAGGCACTTCGTAGCAATCACTACTTGCCCCGATTCCAGAGCATTCTCTTGATTCCGAATGCCGAGGAGGGACTAGATTCCATTCTTCGACTAGGACCTCGTCTTCAGTCCATGAGGTATTTTTCCAATCGGTGCCCTCTCCTCCTCTGTGAGGGCTTCCATCACGCATACCCATTCTAGTAAACGTGTATTGAACGCACTCCGAAGCAATAGCTCTGACTCCTTCCCTTTCGTCGGTAGAAATCCATCCATCATCGCCACTTGGGTAGATTTGTGCAATATATTCATCTAAACTCTGTCTTACATCATCTGCCAAAGTCCCATTTACCCAAGCGACTGCCTCAATTTCGGCGGAACTCCAATCACTGGCAATAGTGAAGTTGAATACTGCTTTAGTATACTCAAACATATCCTCGAAAGTAAGGACGCTACATCTCTCCTCTATCGTAGGCTCATCAGGGCCGAGCTGTTCTCTCCTTTCTTGAGATTCATCAAGACCACCTTGTTGGTAGCCCATTGGTAAGCAAGAAATCATCATTCCAATAATCGTTATCATGACCACGATTCTAAGCACGCCTTGGCGTCTCATCACAATACTGGAGCAGGTCTCACACGATATTGCTATCGGCGGCAGCGGATTGAGTTATTTGTATGATTTCTCCAGTCCAGAAAAAGACCAGAAGCTCCCCATTAGCCCCTTGTCCAAACCCTACAATTAGTCCTCCGACGTTACCAAGATAGGTCTCTTTCCATGTGTGATTTACATCATTAGATAGAATCCATAGCGAACCGGAACAAAAGTCTCCAAACAGATAACCACCGTGGTCTGAGATTATTGTATTCTCAATCCAAAAGCCTCCGGTTATGGAACAATTTCCGTTATTGTGACCATAGACAAAGACCGGGTCTGTATATTCATTATTCTCAGATACAACTCCCCCTTCACAACTTCCGCCTTCGGAAAAATCACTGAATCCTTCTTTTTCTGACCACCCAAGGTTTGATTTGTTTACCAGGTTTACCAAATTAATTTCTTCCCAACAATTTTGTCCGACATCTGCAATCCATAGTTCCTCGTTAGGGCCTACGTCGAATTTCCACGGGTTTCGCAAACCATAGTGCAAGATGTAGGAGTTTTCATTTTCTGAATCCATAACCGGATTAACCTCGCTGTTTGAGTATTGGAAGTAAACAATAGTGCCTAGTAAATTTTCAGAATTTTGCCCATTCTTTTCTGGGTCGTTAGCCCCACCTCCGTCTCCAATCCCCCAGAGGTATTCTCCATTACCCAAACCATGTAAATGTCCCCCGTTATGATTCCTGTATGGTTGTTCTACGGTCTTCAAGACGATTAACGAGTCCAAATTTATCACATCATCATCAGTTACAACAACTGATGCCAGAACAAGGTCTGCGGTATTCGCTCCTTCACAACTTCCTTTTTCGACATATGATAACAAAAGTTGTTTGGTGGAATTATAGTTGGCATCGAATGCAAATCCAAGCAATCCTTGTTCTGTGTGGCATCTATTTACAATTCCACTTAGGTCTCCAGCTTGAATTAGTTCATCATTTTGCCAAATTTTCACCATTCCACTGAGATAAATTATCCATAATTCGTTGGTCTGAGGATTTACTTCGGAGTGATGAGGTGTACCCGCTCCCGGAAACAAAACAGTACAAGTTAGGTTATTACCTAAATTGCAACTTGTTGTTTGGGGATCTGCCCATTCGAAATCATCTCCATCGTCTGAAAAACATCCAGCAAATAGAGATACTATCAACAAAATTAGGATTGAAATGGTCACCCTCATTATGAAGCCTCGAAGTTCCGACAGGATGCTAATTGAAGCCAGTAATCAATCCTCAAAAAATGCTTGTATCCCAGGGACGTTCTCTACAGCCGCGCCATATGTGCCAAGGTGAGCAGTAGCATTCGTTGCAACCATTCCCTCAGTGTTTAAGACATCGGAGAGAATCTTCGTACCTTCTTCATCATTATTCATATCTACCAATGCATTTTGAATTAGTTCGACGGTTTCGGCATCCATAGTCGAGGGATTGTACAAAGCGGGGTGACTCGGTGCTTGACCAAACGGCTCTAGCATAACGAGTTCATCCCTATCCAAACACCAGTCAGGGCCATCTGCTATTCCATCCTCATTTTCGTCACAGTAGAGCATATATGCTGTATCCTTGACTAAAGCAACGTCTCCGCGATCAGTCATCATACATTTCAATGCACCTTTGTATCCTGAGTATTGAGTGCCTCCATCTGGTATGCTTGAATCTTCGTTGAAGAAATTCGTCACCGTGTCTCGTAGCGAAGTAATTTCTTCAGGATCTCCAATTACCTCGGCATATCCATTTCCAATCAAGTAACCCATTGGAATCAACATCCCAGCACTTTTCAGCCATCCTGTGTGGCAAGACGTTTTTCCGTTCATCAAAGCAAAAGGGTCTGTATCTGGGTCGTCATCTAGATATGCGTCTGCAATTTCAGAATCCTTTTTCACCCAAGCTGCTGCGTTATAGTACGTCCTTTGATCGAATTTCCACTCGGCCGCTAGCACGTCCAAATCGTAAACTTCCCATGCAAGCCAAGCGGCCGCACCATCTACGAACCCAATATCCGCATTACCATTATTGATAGCCTCGATTATCGCACCAGAATTCGATACAGGCATTATTTCAACATCCATGCCAGTAAGAGCACTCATTTTGTCTGCCAAGTGCTGAGGGTTCTCCTTTCCAAAATACAAATAGTCATCTTGTACCTCAAAAGCGATTGTAATACAGTTATCTTCATCATCACATTGTTCGTAATTAATGTCGAAAATGAGATACAATACGGTCGCAGATAGCACTAATCCAGCGAGCAAAAGTGCTTTGTTAGCTTTGGCCCAACCAGCCCAACTAGTTTTTTCCATACATCTCCGAAATCGGTTTGTTTGATAATGTTTAGGGCACCCTAAACTAACGATAAATAGTATGTATAAATCTCAACCAAGCATCATTCTCAATTATTATTAGATCCCGAAAAACCATTTAAATTGAGCAAATTTCCACATAAAATAGGATTTAGAAGCGCTGAAAAGGTTCAATTTATGACGGCCAACTCTAACTAATTCTACGTCCAAATCTCGAGTAAATCGCTCCCAATAACTCCTAGATTCGCTAGGAAAAGATTCCAAGAATCGAGTTGGAGTAGCCATCAGTTTCCAATTTGGTTTATTAGAAATCGCAGTGATTACAGTTCTTCTAGCGGCATCAGTTCTCAAATCCTTCACTTCAACCATGACATCTTCTTTCCGATCACCCAATACTTCAACAACTTCTGAAAATGTAGGTATCTTTACTCCCAAATCCTCACCCGCTTTCATTATTTCAGAGAAGTTCAATTTGGCGGTTTCGATTAATTCTCCATCTACAAGTATTTGGTCATCATGAAAGACAAAAATTATTCCATCCAAAGATTCTCTAATATCAAATTCCCAATACTTGAATTTTCTATTATCCACTAGGCCTAATGAATTCATAAGCCCTTCAATGGTATTTTCCATTTTGGTGCCAGAAGCTCCCAATCTATGTCCCAAATTTCTCAAGACTAATCCTCTCCTTGTAACTAGCCACCAATATTTACCAGTAGGAATGAGTAAAAAATCCCGTCTACAAATCAATTGACTGCTCATCAGTTATATGATAATTTTCCACGTATGATTCAAGAGTTTAGGGCTCCCTAAATTTGATATACACATCGCTATCCGGCGGATTTAGGGAGACCTAAACTATGAATAGAACAATGACCTTAATGATGACTTTAGTATTAATCGGCAGTGCTATTGCCGGTTGTGCAGGAAATGATGTAGATCTTGATGACGCCGATGGAGGGTACACATATGCTTCCAACGTTGATAATCACCGAATGTTAATGGGTGA
>CEUG01057516.1_pt1 | contig 30177 bp, 50 predicted proteins | sample 531421 | NCBI WGS metagenome assembly CEUG01 (sample SAMEA2622901, study PRJEB7988) | marine metagenome | biome: marine biome (ENVO:00000447); feature: surface water layer (ENVO:00002042); material: "saline water (ENVO:00002010), including plankton (ENVO:xxxxxxxx)" | depth 5 m | reverse complement strand
TTCCCCAACCAACATTAATTTCAGCATCAACTTCTACTCCAGGAGTTGTAGTTTGTAACTGTATTCCATCTGCTTGTAGAGTGCCTGATATACCCCAACCTTCATTATTGTTCCAAGTTTTTCTACCCCAACCTGCATTAATTTCACCTTCGGTTCCTTCTTCACCAATATTTGTTTGAAGTTGTGATCCAGTTGCATCTATTTGTACGTTTGCAAGATCTCCCCAACCTCCTTTAGAAGAGTTCCATACACCTCCACCCCATCCAAATTCAGGAAAAGGAATTACATCATTTATTGATGATTGTAGTTGACTTCCACTAACTGCAACATCAGTTTGACTTACTTCACCCCAGTTTCCATGAGACCATGTATTACCGCCCCAACCTCTGTCTGGAAATTGCACTGTATCACCAAGAGAGGAACCTAATTGTAAACCAGTTACGTCGATATCAAGTTTATCTTGTTCTCCCCATTGTCCGACATTCCAAGATAAAGCACCATAAGTTTGCTGAGTAACATCAATCTCTCCACCCATTCCAATACCGTGCACCCAACAAGCATAATAAAAAGTATCATCACTAGCTGGAGCAACCTCTACGTATCTTACGGTGGCAGCATTAAAGTTAGTTGTGTTTGTATAAGTGGATTGAGAAACAGCACCATCTAAAAAATAAGTTACCCCAGTGCTATAAACATTAGATTGAGGATTTGATGTCTGTGTAGCAAAAAACAATGGATGGTTATTATTAGTTGAAGCAGACTGATCAAAACGTAAAGCTCCACTTTTAACCCATGATAAATCAATATCTCTTACTCCATCTAAATAATAGACATTCCCTTGTGCACCTCCACCAAGATAAAGATCTCCTGTGGCTACAGTAACAGTATAAGTTAATTGTGTTTTTCGATCCATGATACCACCCATTCCGATGCCGTGGATGTAACACAAATAGTAAAAGCTTGTTGCTGATGTAGGGGTTACCTCAACATATCGAGTTGTGGCAGCGTTAAAATTTGTTGTGTTAACATAATTAGCGTAAGTGGTAGCACCATCTAAGTAGTAAGTAACATCAGATGTTAAATAATTTGCTTGTGCGGTCGTTGATGAAAAAATTAGAGGATGTCCATCATTAGTAGAATCACTTTGTTCAAACCTATAACTTTTTCCTGGTTGCCAAGTTATTGTGCCAGGTCCAGTAGAACTTCTTACACCGTCAATATAGTAAACATTACCGGTGCCTCCGGTATAGAGGGCACCTGATGCAACAGTTATATTAAATGTTACGTCTGCCATTGCACCAGGCTCCTAAATTATGCGATTCTGATTATAGCTTGTGTGTTGTTTGGGTTAGGAAACTGAATCGTAAAAGTTCCTGACGTAGCTGTTTTATCTGAGCCAAAGTCCAATACACAAACAGATTTGTTACTGTTTGAAGTGTTATAAATTAAAGCACCTCTTGCTGTTAATGTTACACCTGTAAAAGATAAGTCACTAAAATCTACGAATGCTACTGTTCCTTGTGTAGAAACAAGAGCGTTTACCAAAGCTCCTCCACCTTGTGCATACTGTCCAGAATCTGGCACTTGGTTACCAGAAGAATCTCCTGGATAAGCTGTAGTGTCAGCACCTATTGATGCTTGTGAAGTGTATAAAGCTAATTTAAAGACATCTCCAGTTGTTGGAGTAAAGTCATGAACACCTTCAAGAATCTCTTCCTTGAATGAGTTTGTAATTGCGTTAGTTGTTATTGCCATTTTATTCTCCTATAAATTTATGGTGATGGTGAATCGATTTTCACTCTCGGTACACCATCTGTATATTGTCCTCTGCGTCTTGAGCCCATTTGCTCTAACGCAAAAGCTTCTAATGCTTTATCATACCTTGTTTTATATAGGTTGTACATATCAAGCGGACCCTTTAGATAAGAAAAACACTCTACCAATACTCCGTAAAGAAGAAGATTTTCATATTGATCTGATAACATAGTGCTAGTCGAAGAGTCAAAATGAGGTGCATTTTTAATATATTGTATTTGAATTGTTAGAGCCGAGGCTGGTGTAGGTGCAACAATAATATTTTTATCATTGTAAGTAGCATAATATTTTGGATCTCCAGTGCTGTTACCAGGATTAAATTCTGCGATAAAGGTTTGATCTCTCTTCTCTAAAAAAATTTCTTGATTAGATCCATTTGTAAATTTTACTGCTCTTAGATACTTTAAATCACCTGGTAGACTAACTGCCCTATTACTAGCTGTGAATGTAGAATTAGAAAATTTTCTTAAATCATCGTAATCTACCTTACTTGCTATATCAAGTTCTGTATTTTTTATAAATTGATCTAGTAAACTGTCAGAGAGCACACTACTAGAAACTTCAGTATAATTTCTGACCTGTGTTAAAAAATTTGCATGAGTTATTGCCATTATGATATCTCCACAGTTACAGGGTTAATTAAACATGTAGCTTGTCTTCTTCTATTTTGTAATGATGGATCTCTTGGTTCCATACTTTGTTGACTAGTATCTAAACCATTTGTGTTTATCTCTGTTGAAAAAGTTTGAAAAGCAAAATCTCCTGGTAAAGTTAAATTTATAACGCCTACAGAAGAACCTCCAGAATCTGCTTTAGTATTATCATTTTCAGCCACCGTTCTTGGTTGTTGAAATTTCATATTTCTAGGATTTTGTAAAGCTATGGCATCACTTACAGCGTATCTTCTTCTTATTTGTGGTTGCTTAGATTCGTACTCTGAATTATGAACCAAAGATCCATTCCATTCTTTCACCATTTCATCATATGGAAATGCCATACCAGATCTATCTGATATTGCTAAAGATCTTTTTCCTGATGCGTATTTTGCCATAATTATAACCCGTTAGGATAAAATGATTGTGGTGTAATAAATGTAGACGTTCTTTGACCATCTTCATCTAAAGCTCTTTTCAATTCATCCTCATATATTAATTTGTTTTGTTGTACTAAATTAGGATTTTTTTTCATCGCTAAATAATAAGCTAGTCCAGAACACATACATGGTAAAAATCTGTAAGCCACATCTGCTTGATTAGTATACGCTCCAGAGTCTTCAATTCTTTTTACGATATAATATTTTAGTGTTGTATATGTATTTAAATCAGGTGCCTGATATAAAAATATTTTTGGATTTGTTTGTCTTTCAACATAGTATTGAGATGGTTGACCTGTTGCCAATTTGTTAGGCAATGCAGAATATGTTGATCTGTCAATTTTAGTTAAAGAAACATCCTGTGTATTTGAATTATTAGAAGCAGCAGCTGTTGATGAAACAAAAGCCTCCAATACATCACTAGTTGTTGAAGGTGTTGCATATTCAGCTTGTCCAGAAACTAAAGCATTTTCAACTAATGCAACTTTCCATAGGTGTACTCCTCTGTTACCCCACTCAGAAAATAATAAATTTAAACTTCTTCTAGCAGATTTTAAATCGTATCCAGAATTAGTTCTGATAGCACATCTTTCATATGCTTCTTCAATAATTTCATCTATATCTAAATCAAATGATGTTGTTCCTGATGTTGCCATAATTAAAACCTCTTTTTAAATCCTATTCTAAATTTATCTTTTTTTATACCCACATTCAACTCACCCTTTTTATATATGGTGTTATAATTTAATTCTGGGTTTATTCTCGCTTCTGACATTTCAATATTTTCTTTTAACTTGGCCAAATTAGGATCTGGTGGTGGTCCTTTAATTTCAAATAATTCTAATTTAAATGTTCCTTTTGGTCTTAATTTTTTTACATCTCCTCCCATGTCTCTTTTTAAAATAGTTTTAACGTTTGTTGGTTTACCACCTACACCTTGTGCTTTACTTCTTTTCCTTGCAACGGCACTCCGCCTCTGGGATTCTGTCATCCTTGCCGCTTTGGCAGCAGGGACGCACTTTGGATACTTTCTTTTCCGATCCGCCGCTAATTTTGAACGGCCACACTTTGCATAAGAACCATCTTTTCGTTTGCTCCCAATATCTACCCAATTTTGTCTGAACCATTCTTTAAGTCCTCCTTTTTTCATACCGGCAGGCACACAGTTAGGAACAAGTTTACCACCTTTTTTCTTCATTCCTTTTTGTTCATAGCCTACCCAACATGAACCTCGTTTAGACATCAATCATTCCTTTATAATAATTCTCGTAAGATTTATTAGAAATTTTTTTTCCGTCTATTTCACTTTTAATGTATGAGCCCATGTAAGCTCCTTCGTTTGCTTTGATTGTCTTTAAAGTCTTTGCTTGGCCCAAATGTAATTTAGAAGCTTTCTGCAAACCTTTTACAACTTTATTTATTTTTGCCATATTACCTGATTTAGCTTTCATCATAGCACCTTTGGCTGCTGGTTTAGGTCCTCTGAAGTCTTTTCTTTTAACACCAGATGGATCTTTAATTTTACCTGCACAAATTTTTGATGCGTAGGCATTAGCATAGGCCGAAGGGTACACCTTAAATTTACGCTTCGCTGCTGCCTTACCTCTTGGACATAGTTTAGTCATTTTGTTCTCCTTCTATAGTGGCCACTTTGAGAGATGTTTTCTCCTTCTTGCGGTCGTACAACTTTTTTGATTTTAACACTTTCGGTCTGTAAGTTCTAGACCTTACGAGTTTTGCGTATGGATTCTTTGGCTTTTTTTGCAATTTTTACTACCTCATTTTTACCCATTACTTTAGCACGTTGCTCCATAACAGTTAAGATCTGTATTTTTCTTGCAAAAGGTTTGTTTACATTTTTAACTTTTTTTACTGTAGCTCTTGCATCAGCTGCTGTTGCAAATTTAATACCTACAGTATCCTTTGGATTTTCGTCGGTGTATAACCTACGACCAGAACCTTTAGGCTTTTTTCCTGTTCCTTTTCTTGGATCCACCTAATATTCCTTTTAATATTTTTGATTGTTTGGCGTGAGTTCTAGATGCTTTTGCTAAACCTTTAGCAACTTTTTTTATTTTTCTAGCACCTCTAAGTTGGCCATCAACTTGTTTTGTCATTTGTGATCTTCCTATTGCCATATTAATTCAACCATGGTTTATAGACTGTCTTACCATCTTCTCGGATAGCACGCAACCATTGTTGTCGATTTGAATTACGTGAATAACTGCAATGGATCCAGCCCGACGATGGTTCGCCGTCCTTGTAAAATTCTAATATGCCTTGGTCTACTTCTAGGTTATCTCTAATCCAACGGGCTAGTTCTCTATTGTCTACACCTGGTATTTCAAAGTCAGCAGCAGCTGCCTCATCATGAGCCGTATGTTGACTATTAACACTGCTACCTATTTCTGTGCAAAGCTGTGCACAACGAAATCCTGATGATATAATAAGTGGTTTATCGAAATGTGAACGTATAGGTTGTAATACGTTTACTGCAAGAGCTTTTAAATTTTCTATTTGTTCAGGACTAGGATTGTTATTAATTCCTTTTCTTTCGGCTACTTGGCTTTTAGTAAGTTCGTCTAAAGTTATGTTAGCAGTTAATTTCATTTTTTCTCCTTAATTTTGTAAAACATATCGTCTGTATCATCTGTCACCCAATCTTTGTTTTCGACTGACCACTCTGTAGTTTGAACTTTATAGTCTGGCCAAGATCGATCAGTAGTATAGTTAGAAACGCTCCAAAGGATACGATTATTAGGCTGAGCAGCATAATTCCCGTTATCAAGTGCCAAAATGTGTGCACACTTATGTTCTTGAGGAATCTCAGAATGTTCAGCATCGATTTCATTAATTTCTGGACTCGCCCAGTCGATTGTAAACTGATATTCTCCATGATAAAATTTCTTATCCTTTCCTAAAAATTTGCCACGCTGACCACTAAGAAAATCAAATTCAGTGCAACTAGGATAGTAACTAAAACAATTCCACAATTCCAACTGGTCAACCGACATATCTGGCACTTCGGTTCTAGGAAAATGTTTTTGGAAAAACGCTGAGATAGGCAACCTCCAATAGACCGCACCGTTGGGTAACATACAGTGAAAAAGTAATGAACGCCCCGTGATACTCGCCATACCAAAGATAACGCAATCAAGACTTTCTTTTTTATACTTAGGATCGAGATCATATAAGTATTCTTTCTTTACTTTAGCATACACTGTTGGAATGTTAATGTTAAGATAAGCCATGAATTATCCAAGTATTTTGACTATCTTTTTTCGGTCCATGTATATCTCTGTTTGAGCTTTTACTTTTTTGCAAGTAAATACGACTCTTTCCGGGTTTACCTCGTTCTGAGCTATCCTCTTAGATTTCAAACAATCGGATAATGAGGGTTTATATACATGTTCTATCATATTTCCGTTTAAAGTTAGTATAAGTGCAAATACAGTTTCTATCATGATGTTACTTTGCCTCTGTTTGGTCCACGTTTATATCTATATTTATGTGTGCCTGTACCATTTATTTCAACCTCCACTTTAAGATCTCTAATAAACTTCATTTGTTTAACTTTTTTTTCCATATCTTCCATATATTGTAATACTTTTCTAGTGTTTCGATCCATTGCCATTCCTAATTATTTTTTCTACATCTTCAGTTAACTTTTCAGTTCTTTTCTTTAAAAATTCTATGTTGACTGCATTATTTCTCATGCTTTTAATCTCTGATTCTACGTCTTCTAATAGACCACTAACATGTTCTACTATCATAAAAAGTTCTGCTTCTCCAGCTGATTGACCTAATTCACCTCTTGGATATTTAATTCTAAACTCTGAGTTCTGATCTAAATCTTTTTGCATCAACTCTATCTTTGTAGAGTGTTGATTTAATTTTTCGTGAATACCAAAATAAGCCCATGTTCCGATTGCGATTATTGCGATCAGACTGGCAACCGTTTTCATTGGCATTTGCACGGCTGCTGATTCGGAAATTTTTAAGGCCATAAATTACCTATTTATAAAACCCTTTAAAAATCCATGCAACCCATTTGTTCCATAGACCTTTAATTTTGTCCCAAATTCTTTTTAACATTTCCATCTCCTTCTAGCTTGTCTTAATCTAGAGTTAGGATCTTTAGCCGCTTTTGGAAACTTTTTCATTTGTCCAGCACTTCTTGCACAAAATGATTTACGTCTCTTTGCGTCCTTTGATCCAGGTTTAACTTTTCCTGTTACTGCTGTTTTAAGTTTTGAACCAGGATTATCCCGTCTGTACTTTGCAACACCAGCTGCTGTCATTCCCGCTCCACTTTTTGTAGAACGAAAATACTTTTTACTTCGTGGAGGCATGGTATCTCCTCCACGTTTATAGCCCATAATTTCTAATCGGCCATTTTTCATCTTACGTGAATGTTATTGTTACTCCACCAGTACCACCAATAGTAGCATGAATACCTTCAACAAATAAAATTCCATTTCCTGGAAGATACATATCTAATCCCTCTTCTCCGAATAAATATGTAGCTATCGTAGTGCCAGAAGCTCCGCCACTTTTAAAGATGATAGAACCACTAGCTGAATTTCCTTTAGCTTGTATTGAAGTCAATCTTGCTCTCTTAGTCGTAGGCACCATTTGTGCGGTAGCCGTAGCATGAGCACTCGACTGGTCTGATGAAAAACTTGATCCACCCATAATTTTTTCTCCTTAATTTGGTGCTCCCGAAGGAGCACCGTTTAATTATTAGTTACCAAATGGTGTAACGATTGTTCCGTCACCAATTAATAAACCTTCTACCATATACTGATTTGCTGCTACAGCTGTAAATTTAATTCTTGAACCAATTAAACCACCTTTAGTAGCGTTACCAGCTCCAGCTTCTCCGTTTAAGTTTACAACATCATTAGCTGCTGCAGGCACGAAAGCTTTTTTTGATCCGTCATCAACACCTACCATTACTGAACCAATAAATTTATCTGTTCCATCAGTTGATATAGTTCCAGTGAACTCATCAATGAAAAGAATTTCAAAAGTTGTTCCAATAGTATTAGCGTTATTTGGATCACTTCCTGGACCAGCCGAGCCACCATCAGCGGTAGCAACGATTGATGGAAGAGTTATCGCAGTTGGACTTCCAACTGGATCCATCGTGCAAACTCTGCCTGCGTGTGTTGCAACAGATAAGTCTGTTGCTGCAGTAAGAGCTATTGTAGCTCCTGGACCAATAGATTGAAAACCATTTCTCGATCTAACTGGACCATCGAATGTAGTATTTGCCATAATATTTTCTCCTATAGTTTTACTCTGCAGTCTCTATAGCGTCTGCCTAGCCAGTCTGCAGATAATTTTATCTAGGTTATTTGTATTATACATAAAAAAAGGGGCGATGTGAACACCGCCCCTTAAATGAAATACTATAAGTTAGTATTTGCTAGATTATAACTTACCGTTACCAAATACACATCTTGGATCTGAGAATCCAAATGAGTATCTTTCTCTAGCTTTAAATCTAACGTTACCAGTATCGAAGTCACCTTCCATTGCAGTTTTGATTGGTGCTCTTACGAACATTTTGAAGCCATTAGGCACATCCGTCATCAAGAAGAAGGCATCTGTATCAGTTAAAAAGTTATTCACTCTGTAACCTTGAGGTACCATTCCCATTGAAACGACTGCGTTAATGTCATTATCTGCAGTGCTCGTTCTTTGTGGAGACTTCATAATTCTCTCAGCTGTAAATTGTAATTCTTTTGGAATTATCATTTTTACACCCTGAGATGCTATTTTTAAGCCTCTTTCATCGACGAATCCTGAGATATCAATCAACGATTGCTCAAGAGAAGTTTCGTTCAAGTCAGCTGCAGTTGCTAATACGTTACTGAATGTACCGCCTGTTGCTAATGGGTGGGCATTCGATATTAACGGTTGACCATCTCCACCAGGGTTAGCTGCATTTTCAGCATTGTTTAGAATGTTAGCTGCTTTTACTTGCTTCGTGTTAGACATAGATCTTGCAAGTGCTCTAGTGTATCTAGCTGCAAGTCTGTCGTATAGGTTATCTTCGATCGCTTCTTCTGTGATAGCGAATGCTAAAGCGATTGTTTCGTGTGTATATCTAGCTGTGAATGTTTCATTAGCTTGATCGAACACTACTCCAGCACCTTCTTGTTTAGTTGGTGCAGAAGCGAAACCACTTAACATTACTTCTTCTTCAAAAGCTCTGTCAGATGTTTCAGTAGCGAAAATCTCTGCGTGTTGATTTTCGTACCTGTTATATTCCAGGCCGAACAAGGCGTTCAATCCTGGCTCTAGTTCTTTAACTAGTTGACTACGTGATATTGCCATAAATTATACTCCTGTTCCATTTCTGTAGAAATGCTTATTGATTCTTACAAGAATGTTAGCATTTGGGTTTGCAGTGTCACTATTGTCTGGATCCTGAGAAATGTCGATCGCTTGGATTACAAACGATGCATTTGTTCCTGATACAGATACATCTAGTTGCACTTCAGAAATACCTGTTGTTGTGTTTCCACCACCTGTTGATACTGAGTAGTTTTGATACAAGTCCGCTCTAGCGAAAGTTGCGTCCGCATCCATTAAGAAAACAGCATCTGGGTCATCGACAACAAATGCTGTAATATCACTTGCTACGATTGATCCTGGATAACTATTTCTAAAGGTCGGTTTTTTCGTTGTAGGGTCTGTATAAAAACATCCATTGAATACTCCGATAACAGCTGCTGAGTTGTTTGCCGTATGTCTGTCAATATTTCCTGCAGTTGTTGGGATTACCAAATCACCTTGGAAAATTGCAGTCGTATGGTTACTTGCAATTGTATATCTATTCTGAGCACCAACTAATGGAGTACCGTCTAGTTTTCTGTATGGTCTTAGACCAAACTTTTCGGTTACGTTTGCCATATGTTTTTTCTCCTATTATAGTTTTAATTAACCAACCTTGTCGGTAGTAAACGTTAATAAATTAACTTTTACGGCCACCTCCAAAGGTTACTTTGGACTGCCTCTCAACATTGATTGGCATGTCCGGGTGTTGTTCCTTCATAAGATCTTGGTCTAACGCATCTATTCGATCCTGAGTAATTCCTTTGAAGTACTCGGCACGAGACTCTAAAATCTCTGTCGGTATCCTTGCCAACGCAAGGCCTCCAATCCCGATGATACCCGTGTGTTTTCCTTCAGCGATGACAGGAAAATCGTTTTCACCAATTTCACTTAAAAGTGTATCGGCTCTAACAAATTCCCATCCCTCTCTTAGTTTCCTTGATACATTCGATGTATCATCAAAACCGGATGTGGCTAATCTTATCCAACGATGCGAAAAGCCGTTAGGTGCGGGTGGTGCATCTAAACTGGAAGATGGAGTCCATTCTTTACGTCTAGCTTCCTTACTTCTAGTCGTGGACTGGCGTGAAGTTCTCATTTTACTTGTCATATTATTCTGCCTCCTTCACGTATTTAGCGTATTCCTCTAAAGGCACCCCTAATTTCTTAGCGATTACTACCTGTGATTTGGTGAGTTTCACAGACTTGCGTCCTCCTTGTCTACGACTAACAGAAGCTACGTTTTGGACGGGTCGGCTAGCTTGTGTCTTTTTCTCTTCCGTCGTATCTTGGGCAAATTTCTGAGGGAAATACTCCTTCATACGTTTGTTAATGTTATTATAATATTCATCTGTATCAGAAACAACCCCCTGGTTGATTAACTGCTGATGAATGGACATCGCTGCACCTGTCATAACTTCATCAGTGCCAAACCACGGATTCCTCGTCGCCCAATCAGTCGCTTTTTCGCTGACTGGCGGTGGTGTTGCCTCTGTTTCATTAGACTCTTCAGCTTTGTCGGTTTTTGCTGCTTCCGCTTTTGCTTTTTTTGCAGACATAGAAACATTTACTTTTTCTTTTTCTACAGCTAGCTTAGCGATTGCAGCATTAGCTTCAGCTATCTTATCTGAATCTTGTGCCTCAATAGCTTCCTTCAACATTTTCTTTGTTTTTTCTGTTTCAGAATCTACTCTTGCGTCATATTCTTTGAGATAGTTGGTGCTAGTTTCTTCTGATGTCTTTTCTAAATCAGCAAACTTTTTTTTGAGACCTTTAGCATACTTTAATGCAGCTTGTTCTCTACGCTCAGCTTCTTTTTGCTTGAACACAAGTTCATTGATTCTTTTCTGATAATCAGAAGTTTTTTTTGTTAAGTTGTCAGTTTCTGTTTTTTGTGCAGGCTTTTCAACTTTTTCTTCTACTGGTTTTTCTTCTACCTTTGCTTCTTTTTCTTCTGCAGGTTTTGAAATATCAGTATATCCTAAGTCAACATTCTCTTTTGGGAGATGTGTTGGATCAGGTTCTGCTTGTTTTTGATTGACATCGATAGTTTCTTCATTGACTCCATCAGTGTCTAAGTCCACCTCATTTTGAGGTGTTTGGTTTTCATCCGCCATTTTTTCCTCCTAGTAAGCGTGCAAAATATCAGCAGGGTTATTTATCTGAGCGATGATTTCATCATCGTTAAGGATTCTAACTTCCCCACCTTCAATTTTGAATCTAGAGCCGGCATATCTGCCGAAAATGACCCATTGTCTTTCTTCGCACCACTTTCCAAAAGGAAACTTTTCTTTGTCTCTGTAACAAAGAGGTCCCATCTTTAACACCAACCCACAAACTGTTGTCATTTGTATTGTGTCATGAGTTGTATCAGCCAATATCAAACCACCTTTAGTTTTTTTAGGTCCTGCATAAGGCAATACCAATAACCTATATCCAGTTGGATTAGGTAATCTATCTAAAAGTTTTTTGTCTATTGATTGTTCGTCTAAGACCTTTGAGACTTCTTCTTGATTCTTATAAGCTTTCTCAAGACCTCCTGTCCGTTTCGGTTGCTCCGTGGACTTTGTTGTCATTATAGCTCCTGTTTTTTTAGCAAGTCCTTAATGTCTTGCTGCAAATCCTCCATGGATTTGATTTGTCCACGATGATACATTAATTGTTTTTCATCGTCAACATTATAGATAAGGTTAGTTTTAACATTATCAAGTCTTTTATTTAGAAGTTTTTTAATTAGATCTAATGTTTCAAGATCCATTATTTTTTACCGTTTCTAAATATTTGTGTACCCTTTATTCCAAATATGCTCGCAACCACAAGAATCCACAAATTTGTGAACCATGATGGGAGCGACTGGAAATGTTCGAAAAAGATTTTTACCTTTTCCATAGCAGACGGGTCGTCTGATATCACTGCCCAGGCAAGCACCGCAATCGGGGCACTTAAAATTAACAATACGAATTCATCTTTCCAGTCTGATTGTCTAGCTTCAAGAAGTTTGCCCTGGTAGGCCTCCTCACCTCGAGCTTGACGTTCAGCATGAAGTAGTTGAGCTTCTGACATTGCCATTTTAGCCTTTTGACGATTCGCATATATTTTTGAACCAGCTTGGACCGCAACTTTAATTGCACTTAGCCACATTTTTCCTCCAATACTTTGTTAAGTTTACGATATTTTTCATTGTGATTTAAATTATCAATGTACATTTTTAGCACCATATCGATTTTATTTTTTCTTCGCAACGATAAAAAACTATATATTTTAAAAAATATGTTTACTGCTGCTTTACCTCGAGCACGCCATCTATAAGTAAATTTGTGGTGATTCATTCTTGGTTTTATAGTGAATACTGAACCACATTTGAAAAAACTGTGTATGTTTTGAACCACATCTAAATCTGACATTTCGACTGAGATTGATGGAATCTGATATTTGACGTTTCCCTTCCGTCTTGTAGTTTCGTAACTTATGTAACCCTCACCATCAATAATACCAGCGTAATATGCTTCTTTATCTGACTCCGATAAATTTTTTGCCACTGGTTTGGATTGAAGAGATTCCTTTGATATCGGATCTTGCCCCCACTTCTCTATGTGGACAACCACCCCCTTTGAGTCCTTGTGGGTTTGGTCCTCTTTCTGGTGGAGGTCCAAATTCTTTTCCGCCACTTAGACTTCCTCCTCTACGTTTTTTCTCTACACCTGAGATTGTTCCTTTATTTTTTGATGCATAGAATACTGCTTCAGCTTCATCACCATATTGCTCTCTCATGGCGGACATAATTTTTTTACCTTTTTTATTTAATGGCATATGTAAAGCCTCCTTTTTTGTAAGTGACTACACCACCTTTTTTCTTTTTAATATTTTTACTCATGAAATCTTTTACACTCTCTCCAATATTTTTTCTGATTTTTCTCATCTGTTCTCTTGTTGCCATAGGAACTTGCATAACCTTTTCATCTTTTTGCAAAAATTTTCCTACAGTTTTACCAATACCTTTATCTGTTTTTAGGATTTTGTCTGATTGTTTTTTTGTAATTTTTTTAGCTCCTTTAGCTAAAGCATCTTTGATTTTACTTTTATTCGAAGTAAGTAAAACTTTACCAGATGTTAATAATAATCTAATCATATCAATCCTTTAGATCTGGGAATTCTTTTAATTGTTTATTAACTGTTTTTGCTGCCTCTTTATGTGCAGATGATGAGCTTAAACCCGCAGCTCTGTTTTCGTTATATTCTTTTTTTAATAGTTTATTAAATTTTTTAGTTGCACCTTTGACGATTGGATCACCTAATTTAAATGCTACTCCTAAAAAATATCTTGCAACCATTATTTTTCTAACTTCCTCTCTGCGATATCCAATCTTTTATCAGATTGTTCATCTTGTTGTGCTAATCTATCATACTCTAAGTTTAATTTATTAGCTTGTCTTTGATTTTCTTGGTCTTGTTTAAATCTTACCTCATTTTCTTTTCTTTGCATATCCATAGCTCTTAAGTCTACCTCTTGTTGCTTAATTCTAACTAATGGATCTTGTTTATTTGCTTGTGCTTGCATTTCACCTACTACTAAACTCTCAGTAATTTCAGCTACAGCTGTAGCTACTGCATTATCGAATGCTATCTGAAACTGTTGTGGGTCTGTTTGTTGTAAAGATAGTAAATTAGGGTCTTGTGCAAACTGTTCCTTAACTTCTTTTTGTGCTTTAAAAGAAATATGGTCTGATACATGAGATTGTAAGTTTGCATATACCATTGGATTGATTTGAACCATTCTAGATGCCATAAAAGTTGTATGTGCAGCGATGTGTGCGTCGTGATCTTGAAATTCAAAGGCTGTCAGTAGCTGCATTTGTAACGCTCGTGCATTTTCTTTCGCTGGATCTAGCGGTTGAGGTGGTTTTGGTGCAGGTTTCATCAAAGTATCGATTTGTTTTGTGCCTAAAGCTTCATAAACACGTCTATAAGCTTCGTGAATGTTGTGTAATTGTGGATTTGACTGTGCAATTTGCAATTGTGTCTGTGCTAACGTCACTCTTTGTGCCATAGACATGATATTTGGGTCTGCAACTGGTAAAATATCGACTCTGTTGTCAAAATCCATCTGTTTAATCATACGATTCGCACCATAAACATCATAAGGGTACTCAGGCGGTAGATATTCTCCGCATAATCTTGCTAAAATTTTGAATTCTAACCTCATTGCATAGTAACAACGCTTATGAACTCCTGTCATAACTCTAGAACCACGCTCCATAAGAGCAATTGTAGTGCCTACAGCTCTATTTTGTGTATCATTACCAGTGCTCAAGTCTGTAATTTGTGCAAATTTAGTTCCTGCTTGTACAACAAAACCCAAAAGTTGGAATAAAGTTGGACTTGGCTCTGTAAATGGTAGTTGAAAAAACTGATCTCTAATGTTTCCACCAGGTGCATCAACATCTCTGAACTCTCCAGGTTGTATAGGTTGGTCATCATCCCTAACTCTAAGTCCTCTAGACTTAAATCCTGCCGGTAAATTTTTTAAAGTACCAGCATCAATCAATTGTCTTAGTGCAATCGTTGCAGCTCTCGATAAACCACCAATCATGTGGATCAATCCAAAACCATAAAAGCCTAAACCAGGTAAAAATTTGAAATGAACAAAGTATTCTATTCTTGTATAGTTAGCATCATCAGGTCTATAGTTTCTGTATATGGATAATATCTCGCCTGAACCCTCATCTAATGTAACGATGTAAGGTATTTTAATACCTTTTTTAATTTTATTGTCGAAGTTTTCATAATCATCTAAATTTAAATCTACATGCATTTCTAAAATGTTATAAATGTAATCTGAAAATGTATCTTTCATACCATCTAACTTATTAATTGCATCTTGAACTTCATCTTTTTTCTGTTGTGGTTTTGGTAGATCTACATCTCTATAAAATCCTGCAGCCATTTTTTTATTAATGTCATTTTCTGTCATTTTAATGACGTGTGTAATTCTCCCTGCATCCTTTAAATCAGATGCATAGTAAGGAACTACTAAATCTTCTGCTGGTATAAATTTAGAACATGGTCTTTGTAAAAATTCATCATAATATATTTTTTTAAATGTTGATCCTGATAGTGGAAGATAAAACAACATCTGATCCATATCAGTTGTATAGTCCTCCATCTTCTCCATAAGAAGATAATTCATATATTCTTTAACTCTTTGTGATTGTTGTTCGGTGGCCGGTGTTCTTAAACCAACAATTGATGTTCTAACCGGACCATCGCTTGGTAATAATTCTTTGTAAGCGGATGCTTGAAACTGTGTTACTGATTCTGCAAGTAAAGGATGAGTGACACCGGAAGCACCTTTAAATGGTTTTGATTGCTCTGTGTAATTTGTGCCTAATAAATCCAAACCTTTAATGTATGCGTCTTCCCAATCTTTTCTTGAAGATTTATCTTTTTTGTATTCTGATAATAATTCTGACCCAAGACTTTTAAGGATTCTTTCATCCATGCCATCGGCTAGATTGGCAGAGAATTCTTCCTCAAGTTCTTCGACAACCGGTTCTTGGCCCTCAACCATAACTTCAGGTGGTAAACCCTCTGGTTGTTCTTTTGGGGTATCAACCTTTACTTCTTCTTCGATTTGTTCCTGATTTTCTTTTTCTATAGCCATAATCTAAATTAACATAGAGGTTTGAATATATCCACTACAAGCCCTCCCTCTCGTTTGTAAAGCTTTTGAGTATAAGCCATACCAGGTTTGACCTCAACAGCAAAAGCATCAAAATATAAATTTGGATTATCTGGAGTAATCGATCTTAGCCCTTTTTCTACTTGCTGAGCAAAAGCTCCTTCATGATAAACACTTTTAATCTCTTTCCCGCTTAACGGGTGAGTTTTAGGATATTTAAATGTATCTGTAGCTATTTCTTTGTAAGGTTTACTAGGATCTGACAAAGATAATTTTATGGGTCCTGCTTTTGAATCTTGAAAATTTGCTGTCTTTTTCATTAGATCTGCCATTACTGATTTACCTTTGTTGTTTATACCTTTTCCACTAGCGTATCCATAGAATCTTTCATTACCTGCTTTATAGCCTTGTCGAAAGTGAAGTTTATTAAAAGGCATTACAGCCACATAACTCACATTTTCTTTCGCTGCTTTGTTCAACAAATACTTCAATGCATAATCTCCATAGGCATCAGAATCTAACAGTGGATAATAATCTTTATTGGCACCAGCTCTATTTGCTCCCAATCTTGCTATTTGTTTGTTTACAGTTTGTAAAGCAGCTACATCAGCATTAGTCATATTATCTACGTTTTGTAAAAGTTTGTTTCTTTGTTCAATTAAAAGTTTAGTTTCAATTTGTTTTTGAAAAGGGTTGTATCTCGCATTAGGTCCAAATGCTTCTTTGGCAGTAAGTTGCTTTGCTATAGCTTGGTTAGCATCTGATTGTATTTCATGAATGACAAAAGCTTTTTTACCATTAGGTGTGGATCTTACGTCGTATCTCACATGAAATAAGTTATTTTTTAGATCAGAAAAGTGTCCCATATTTTTCATCGGGGTAGAGTTTGTTGCAATAGGTTCATCTAAAACAAAAACAGTTTCTTTGTAATTTTGACCGCCTTGTAATGTATAGTTTGATTCGTTTCTATATTGAGTTGGTTTTACTCCAGATCTTGCTCCTGTAGCTTTTGCGTAAACCTCATCAACAGCACCTTTCATAGCATTCAATTGTCTTCGTGATTCTGTTCCTACGTTAGCTTGCATTATACCTCTAAGCTCCCCTGAAAAAGCACGGTAACCTTGTTTAACATCATTAAGCATCCCATTCATAATACCTCGCTCTATAGTATTAAGATGCAAAGTTAGTGTATCAAATCTCTCTCCCATAGCAGGAAATTGTCTTTTAACTGTTTGAACTATTCCTAATGAATTTTCTAAAGGTGCTTTATAATTGAAATTTTGTATAGCATCATCTGAGTAAGTAACAGCTTTTAATCTATTAGCAGGATTACCTCTCAAAAAATTACCAACGTCTTGTGCTGAAAGTTTAATGTTGTATTTTTTTGCTGCCGCTAATAATCCACCGGCTAATTCTCCTGCCTCATCGAATACAGCAACATTAGAATCAAACAATTCCTCTTTGTTTATGTTTGCAGTTTTTCCTGCATACTTACCTCTATCATAAGTAAATGACTTAGGTCCTCTCTCAATTCTTGTACTAGGTTGTCCAAAAACTTTAAACTTTACTTTACGTGATGTGGTTAAATGATCTATCCACTCATCAGCAGTATATTTACCGGGTCCTTTTCTCATAGCCCAATCATATGTTGATGAACCAAACAAAGGTTGTACCTTTTCACCCATTTGTAAATCACCAGTTTGTAATCTAGGATTAACAGGTACTAAATCTTTCTTTGCAATTTCAGTTGCAGGAAGTTTTCTTGTTTCTGGTGTATATGTGATTAGCTTTTGTTGCTGACCGGTGGCCTGTGCAGGCTTAGCCTTTTTTGTGATTAATCTACCTAAGCCCTGTAAAATTCCTTTGAGGGACATTTACCCTCCTATGTGTACATCTTAGTAGGTTTTTTTCTTCCTAACTTACAACCTTTTGCCATAACGGATTTACCTTTTTTGTATCCAGGCATCATACCGCCGCCCATTGCCATCATAGGTCGTTGCATCATGCCACCACCCATTTTACCTTGAGCTTTTAATTTTTGTGTAGCTTCCATTAAGCCACCACCCATTTTTTTATCAGGTCTTTTTGTAGGTGCTTTCTTACCAGTTCTTTTTTCATACATTTTTTCTAAACCAGCTTTTGCTAATAATGCTGCTCCTGCAACACCGGCTGCGATCTTACCTATTCTAGTGGCTTTGGCTGCTTTTAACGCCTCTTTACCAGCTAATGTCATTCTTCTTTGAATAAATTTAGATGTAGTAGGTTTACTAGCTTCAAGAGCTTTTCTTTTAGCTACTGCTTTGTCATATCTTGTTTTGCTAGTTACTCGCTCTAATCCACTTAAATATTTTTTGTAATTTTTGGCTTCGCCCATGCCGCCTTTATCTAAACCTAAAATTCTTTTCATTAAACCTAATTTTGCTGTTGCAGCTCCTGCTGCACCCAAGGCCATTGGTGCTTTTCTTTTCGCCATGTTTTTCTTAGCACCCATACCTACTGCTAACATTCCAACCACAGCTTTTTTAACTTTACCTGGTTTCATTTTCTCGTCTTGTAAACCCATACCTCTGCCTTTGGCTTTCTCAGCTCTAAGGATTTTAAAATCTTGTGCATCTATTTTGTTATTTTTATTTTTGTCTAATTTAGCTTGGCCACCTGTTAACATAGGTGCCACTCTATATCCTGGTTTTAATGTTTGTTGTAATTGATAATCGTAAGTGCCAGGTCTAGGTTTTTTCATACTACCTAACGGCTTAGAAGTGTCAGGCATTGGAATTGGTTTAATTTTTCCTTTTCTAATTTTTTCTCTAATTTCTTTGAATCTTTCTGACGGACTTTTTCTAGGTCGTCTCGGTCGAACTGGATCTCTTATTTCTCTACTTGGAGGTAAAATAGCTTTTCCAATTGTTCGTCCTAATGCTCCAGGAGTCAAGGCACTAATTCCTCTTCCTACTGTTCTACCGATTTCTTTAATTTTTTCTTTCCTTCTTCCAGTAGCAGAAACAGCTGCACCTGTATTTAGTCCTGCTTTGTTTTTTAATCTTCTTCTTTTTTCTTTCCGAAATTTTTGTTGCATCTCGAATCCATCTCTAGTTAAATTAGCCATAATACTTATGTTCCTTTTCAATCCTAAAATTTGGTGCATCTAATTCGTCTGTGTAGGTACTAATAAATCCACCTTGCCTGAATCTTATCACAGCTTGGGTCATAGAATCAACATAGTCATCGTATTGTCCGTTAGGAAAAGCTGCACATTCTTCGATGACCTCTTGAGCAAATTTTTCATGTAATGGGGCATAAACCATGGCTGATTCAAACACTGGAGCCACAGAATTTATTCTTGTATGTTTATCTCTACCTTTAGCAGGAACATAATCAATAACAGGTATTCCAGCTTTTCTAAGCTCATGTATGAGAGGTTGGCCGGTAGCCTTTGCCTCAATAATAACTGTTTCAGGTTGCCAGTATTTATACTGCTCTAATGCTAAATTTTTAAGATCTGGAAAATCATATCTTCCTTTCATAGCATCTAATAAAATAATACAATCTTCATAACCCTCTGCTGGTTGAAATATTCCCCATGTGGTAATGGCAGAATAATCAGCAGTTTCTTTTTTAGAAAAAGCTGTATCATAACTTTGTATGACATGTTTGAGTGCAGGTATTTTTTCAAACTCCCAATCTTGCCACCAATCTCTTTTGATGATTGCACCCTCTTCTGATGTAGGATCTTGCATGTATTGTGCATTCCAGTTTTTTGTAGATACAGATGCTTTTACAGATTCTAATTCTTCTAACTTCCAATATTCTGGCCAAACAGGATTACCACTTTCAAGTATGGCGGGGAATGATATTGTTCGCCATTTATCAGATTTAGGCTCAGATTGTGATTTGATGAGCCTCCCTGTTAAATCATCGGTAGCCCATCTTGTCATTACAACAACAATAGATCCACCTGGTTGAAGTCTTTGTCTGGGTCCTGAACTATACCAATCAAATGCACGATCCATTGCGGAATCAGACATTGAATCTTGTTCTGTGTGTGGGTCATCGATAATAAGAAGATCCGCCCCTCGTCCTGTAATAGAACCGCCTACCCCCGCTGCAAAATATTCTCCACCATGATTGGTCTCCCAACGTCCCTTAGCCTTACTATCTTCTCGAAGTTTAACATCTCCAAAAATACTTTTGTAGTCTTCGGTCTCCATTAAGTTCCTAACTTTGCTACCGAATCTTGTCGCAAGCTCAGCATTGTGAGAAACTTGCATTAGTTTCATTTTAGGATTACGACCTATCATCCAAGCAGGAAATAGGTAAGAAGCAAACTCAGATTTAGTATGTCTAGGTGGCATGTTAACTATCAAACGATTATGTTTACCAGTGGCTATTGATTCAAATTCGTTTGCAATAATTTGATGATGTCCAAACTTATCAGGATCTGTTGTATCTCTACAAATGAAATCTGGCCACATAGCTCGGACAAATATCAAAAAGTTATCCTGACATAATTTAATATATTCGATTTGTTTTTTTAAAATTAACGCCCGTAGTTCGTCATCTGTAAAATTATCTAGACTTGCCATAAAATTCTAATTCTTTGGGTCCCCTTTTATACCATATAGTTTGAGACATAACTACTTCTATTCATCTTGCTTACTAAAGCATGCGACCAGCAAACCCGTACTCACCAGCGTGAGCTGGTAGTAATTTTTTTGATTTGCAGGTGGTTGGATTTGTTGAGCCTTTTATACACCAATGGCGAGTTAGAACTCGCCATTGTGCGTTGTTAATCTAACTACTTAACTTTTGTATTAAGTAGCTAAATTTATTTACGATTCTAGTTTTAAAATCGTCTATTAGTGGGTTGCCTTGATTTTCTAATATTAACTTCTCGACCTCGCCCTCTAACATTTTGTACATAACTTCATAATTTAATTTACTAACTGCGTCAGGGTTTAGATTATGATTTTTAGTTATGTCAGTATTAGCCGATTGCTCGGCTAATACTTTACTTATGTTCATTGGAACATTAGGCATTATTATCTCCTAATGCTTTATACTCATCATATTCAATCTCACTTGTGAACTTATTGAATAAATCAGTATGTTTTATTTTGAAATTAGCGGTATCGAATTTTTTTCTTTTTCGATGTATTCGCTGAATTCCAAAAATGTTATCTTGCTTATCTTTAGCAAAAATAACATTTACCTTATTCTTATCAAATAGATTAACAACACTTTGTTTCATAGTGTCAATTTCTTTGGATAATCTATTTTGTTTAAGTTTAAGGTTAGCATAAGCAACAACAAGTTTTTCCTCGTCTTGCTTTAGCCTTACCTTTTTTGCTGTACTCATAGTTATATCCTTTTGTTGTTTTTAACTATTCTCATGTCTTATCAAATCCCATATTAATATCAATAGCTATGTGTTCATTTTGGGTCTGTCCATTTTGGGTTTTCCACAGAACTTTTTAGGTACGTTTCCAGAACCCCCTGTGAACCTGTTGCCAGGAAGCAACAACTGTTGTGTATAAGACACACGACACCGAGCCGTCGCCAACGAGCGACGGCAACGGCAAATGCATTACCAACTACAAGTATAGATTGGAACTTTTTTATTTTTGATTTGTTCTTTACACCACTCAATGAATTTTTTGTCTTGGGCTTTGTATTCTTTCACAGCATGTTCTTGCCATTGCTGACCCCAAAAAAATCCATCAGAACAGAAGGAACCATGAAAATCCGTCTTGTATTCAGTTTCCAAATCCTTAACAACTTCTTCCGTGATATAAACTTCGTCGCCAGCGTTGAACCCGAGATGAGCCAAATCCATTGGGTGCGAAGTCAGTCGCTTATCTCTCTTCTTCTGTTCAGCTTCGTTTTGTTCTCGCCACTTACGAGCAAAAAATGTTTGTAGTCGTGCGTGCTTACGCCAAACGAAAACGTGCTTTGCTTCTTCTTTGCGTTCATCTTCATTGTCAGAATAATATTTATCCCAATTTATTTGCTTATTACGAAGATGAGCGTATTGGTCTAATCCCATATCTTTCTCCTTTGTTATCTTTTCCTATTGTCTTATCATATCCCACACATAAGTCAAATGAAAAAATTACAGAGTTCCGTGCCTCAGGTACCGTTAGCTCCTTAGTTTAGAATCATTCTAAGTTCTAACAAGGACGACACGAGACGGCATTAGAAGGGCATCCCGTGCTGCAGGATCCACCAGCATCCTAACAGGATGAGCAGCAGGCCTCCCGAAAACGACGGAGCGAGAAAAAGGACGATGGCGATGAACATGATGAATGTCATCATGCAACTTTCTTTCCAACCCTTATGGTGACACCTTGCTTCCTCCAGGGATCAGCCAGCAGCTTGAGCTCAAGCTTAAGCGTTTCTAATTGCTGCTTAGTAATGTTATCGACGGTGACCGGGATCTTCGCTTTTTTAATTCTTTTACTTTTGTACATAGTTTTCCTTTCTGTTGTAGGACCGGCTACCTTTCTAGAAATTCTTCCATGCAATGGGGTACCGGCCCCTGAATGCGTAGACTAGAGTCGCATCTAAAAGATGGAGTGCTGTGTACGCCTGAACGTTATATAAGACCAGATGGGACGATGTCAAGAATAAAGTTCAGGAACTTTTCTACCAGCTCCTGAACCAGAAGGCATCACCATCTGCGTTCTGCAGGACACAAGTTGTAGTATCAAAACGACAAACGGGAACTAGCTCTTGTGCGAGAACGAGCTTCGGTCAGGTCACTCGTGCCAGATCCAGCTCCGTTACGCTGCCTCCAGAGTCCCTTACCATATCCGAGAAACGAGATTGTCGAACGAGAGAACGAGAACGAGAGCTACGCTGCCCGGTGAGCTCCCTGATGGCATCCTGAAAGGCGGGCCAGTGTACTGGGTCCGAGAACGAGAAACGAGGTTTCAAGGAACGAGGGTCTGTAAAGGCGGACACCGGTCTGTACAGTTTGTAAGCACTCTCCAAGAGGGAGTGATTGCAGATTAAAACTACACCACCAAAACTAATATGTTTATTTATCCAACTTATTTGCCACTTAGATAGCTTAGGATACTTGACCTTATCTGATTTAAGTTCCATCCAAAAGCCATTACCATTTATGCAACCATTTAAGTCAGGGATACCATTAATTGTACTAGATTCTATGCGAGTAAAATGTATTTGATTACAGTTCTTTTGAATCAATCTAGATAGCTTTGATTCTCGTTTCTTTGTTGGCATAAATAAGTCAGTTTTTGATTTTTTCTTTGCTTAAAATACAGCCTAATGGAAATATATTTGTGTCACTAAATACTGCTTCTTTCTCATCGAATGTAGCGAATGAAGTCAAGGTCTTTTTCTTTTTATCAATTTTGTATATGTAACCTTGTGAAATCATAGTGCAACACTCAAGCTTGTCCATCTCCTCTTCGTTCTTATGTCCAGCATCCCCGGTGATATCAATCCACCTAATTTTGTAGAAGTAATACTTCTTCTTACCTACGACGGCATTTTTATATTTACTTTTTTTTCGTCGCTTTGACATTTACATCTCCAACCATTGTTTTTAAATCAGGGTTATGGATTTCATTAAACACAGTAATGAAGGATGACCAATTATTACTTTTGAGATAATTCTTTTGTCTCTGGCTCAACTTCGATCGTTTTGGCATTGAAACCATCGATCTTGTTTGAAAGCTCTTTGAGTTTTTTCTCAAGCTCTGCACGTGACATCCCCTCCAATCCTGATACTTTTACTTCTTTTTTATCAATGTACAAACCAGCTAATTGACCCGATCTGTACTCTGCATTTACAGCTGCTGAGTATTGTTTATTATCTGCAGCCATATCAGCAAATCTTTCTAATCTTCTATACCTACGAATTTTGTTTCTCTCGTATTTTGAGGATGCCTCTTCAAGTTTTTTATCAAGATATTTACATATGTGTGGGTTGAGTTTTCTATTTGTTAATCTACTTGCAATGACTGAATAATCATTATCGTTCTTACATTCATATTTTGCTTTTCTTAAAGCATCTGATTTAGTTATCTCACCCCAATTGGCTACTAATATATCAACAAACATCTTCTGTTTGATTGTAAGATCCTTGTCTGTTCGTAGTTCCTTCTTTTTCAATCCTGGCATTTTTTTATTATATAGATTTCTACAACCTATTTAAACCTGACCCTATTAAGAATTTTGCCCTTCCGTAAGACCATGTGGTGGGTCTAGGGACACCAGAGGGACACCTACAGACCCACCTAAAATTGACCTATAACCATTGGTAAATAACAATAATAGTAAATAGACCCATGAGACCCACCTGTTAAGCCCACCTACATAAATGTGTTAATGACTCTGAAATATTTATATAATAGATTTTACAACCGCAAATACTGTGATATAAATACAACATAACTAATATCCTAGTTTCCCCTAGGATTGTTTACGTAAATCGTTATCTTTTAGTTATACCTTTCTGCCCCCTGTTCGGTAGCCTGAACAGGGGGTTTTTTATTGATTATTTATGCATATTATTACCCCCTTGTTAGCTATATACCCGCCTTTTTATTTTTTTCTACCGGTGTCCGGTGTTCTGTGATATAAGATACCTATGGGCAAACCTATTGAAAACCTCCCTCAGAGTATTTCAAGGATAGCCATTAAATCTAGGAGACCACCATGAACCAAATAGATTATTTTAATTTAGGGACTTTAGTAATTATAGTTCTTTTAATTTTTCTTCACTTCGCTTAAGAAGGTTCTTCGCCACCGCAAATATACCCAACAACCTGTTTACCTTCATATTCATGATAATAAAGATTACTAAACATTTTACGTTGTTTTTGTTCTGTAACTTTAACATTATAATGATACCAAGAATCACAAGGCATATGTATTTCAAAACTATCTAATTTTATATCTCCAAAAGTAGTTAAATACATCAATGTAATAATGATGGGTTTCATTTACCAATTCCTGTAACAACTCTTACAATAGAAGTAATGGGATTAAATTTCTTTTTACCATGAGAGCTACATCCCACAAGCACCACAACTACCACAAATAAGCACAAGATCCTCATTTAAAGTCCAATTTCTTTTTTATCATATCTATCCTTTTCTTAACAGATCTTCTTTCTTCTTTAGAATCAGCAGCTCTATAATTAGCATATTCATTTTTATACTCGATCCAATATCTTTGTGCTTCTGTAAATACAATTATCTTTTCATCTAAACATTTTTTATAACGGTTATGCACCATATCAGGATCAAGTCCAGCATAATAACAGATATCCTCAAAATCTTTTCCCTTATTTATAAACCATTCGTGTGCATCTTTCTTATAGTAGGCCTCATTTTTACCGCCCAACGTGTATAAACAATCTTCAAAAGCTTGTATTATAATAGACTGATAAAGTCTTTGATCAGCCACTTTTGGTTCTTTTACAAATTCAGATGCAATATTAGTGCCCATGATTTTTAACAAGTATGGAGAGCAAGTCACTATAAAATAACCTCATATGATGGGAGTTTAATGAATTCTGGTACTCCTCATGAAGATCTTCCATGAGTCTAGTTTTAGCCATACCGTCCATCTCTTTTACAGATTTAAGGTTAAGGATAGGGAGCTCATCATCGTAAAACATTTGCATAGCCACCAGCAATGAAAAGACATGGATGTGGAAGCTGGCGACTATACATTTTTAACTAAGGACAAACCACGATTCTTTGCAATACGTTTGCGTCCTGTTCTCCAGTTATTCTCAACTTTATCTAAAAAGCCAAGGTTGCCATTCCCCATACCATAATCGTTTCCACAATATAATTGGAACATAACAGAGGTAATACTATCGTAAGTTCTCTTGTTCGGGCTAATCATAACTAGCTTATCAAGAGCTTCATCAAGTACCGAATCCAATGGTTTCTTAACCGCTGCCATAACAATCTCCTATTTAATTAATAAAAAATTGTGTCCGTTATTCTGTGATAATAAGAAGATTTGAAACCCCTTCTTTTCATAAGGTTGAGGAATACCCTATAAGCAATATAGACTTATAGGGTTAAGTTCAAGTATTATTTTTTTGCTTTTGTTAGCGATTTGCCTTCAGCAAGCAGTTTAGCTTTGAATGATTCGGGTGATACCCCATTCTTCTTGGCTAGTTTTTTTGCCTCGGAATCAACTAATTTGGCAATCATAGCACCAGGGCCTCTAAATCCTTGTTTGCCCATAGCTTTTACGATTGCGTAAGTATCTACATCAATCGCTACTGATTTCCATTTATTGATATCCATGCTTTATACTCCTTTTTATTATTACACTTCGTATTGTTTAGTCTGTCAAATTCACAGAGCAAATGCTCAGTCATTGCCCTAGCATTAGCAGATCTAGCTATTTTTCTATTCATAGCTTCGATTCGTTTATCAATCCAAGACTTATGCGAAGATGGCATAGGCTAATAATCCGAATAGTATCACTAATATTTTAGGACTAATTAACAATATTGCTGTTAATATAGTTCTTGTAATTAAAGGTCCCATTATGCATTCTCCATAAATTCAAGGTTTCTTCGTTCTACCTCAATGCTTACAAGTTCTTTTGCAACAAACTCGTTGATTGGATAAGTTGGTGAACCTAGTATATCAAGCTGACAAGCAGCTATTTTTTTAACTGCATCATCAAAATACATAGATCCTTGCTCTACAGGGTTGCCAGCTGCATCCAAAGTAACCATATCTTGTAAGATATTATCAACCTTTGATGCAAACTCTCTCCACTCTGTACAGTTTGATTTTAGTGTTGTGCTTTTCATTGTTTTTTCCCCATGTGTGGTGCTCTATCTAATGTTTGTTGTATGAAATCCATAATTTTATGAAAGTCAATACTTGCTTTGTGTTGTTCTAAATATTGATTAGCATCTACTTTTTGGCCATCAACATAAAAAACAATTTTACCATCAGAAGTAAGCTCAACCAGGATAGCTTTTGTCTGTGCATCTATTTCATGCACCATGTCGTTATTGTCACTGACTAACTTTGGTTTGTAGTTCATGTTATACTCCTTTTAGTTATACGTTTATTTAGCAATTCTTTATAAAAAAAGCAAGAATTAAATGGGAGATAAATGAAGTTTTTTATGTCAATCGCAGTGTGTTCTTATTTAGATGCAACTTGTATGCCTTACGTACAGTATCCTACACCTTTTGATTCATGGAATACTTGTATGAATTACGCTTATAAAGAATCAATGCAAATTATCAGCGAAATAGACCCAGGTGTTGTAGAACGAAATCGATTAGCTACTAAATTTACTTGCGAACAAGCTCATGGTGCCTAGGGGTTGTCAAGACTACTAAATATGGTATATAATATCTTATGAAGCACTATTTTGTTCAGATACGATACAATGGTAAGTATTTTCATGGGACAGTAAGTGCTGAAACTGACAGCGAGGCTTTAAAACTAGCTGAAAGAAAAATGAAAGCCGGGGAGCTTCAATGTCAAGATGAAGACTTCTACAATAAATCTAGAACCTTCATCACATATGAGGAGATAAAAAATGGCACTGCAGGAGTTAATATCAAAGAAACTTCAGTTGGAGTCTCAATGGGCAACGCAAGCGTTGTCTCAAAAGAGAGTAACACCTGATATGAAGTGGATCGATATTGAAATTAAAAGTCTTAAAAAAAGAATCAATGAACAAAGCGTTGTTGATGCTTCTGAAGGACTTTTTGACATTAATAGCTAATAAAGCTACAACAGAATTGTTTTATGACAATTAAGAACGCAATCCTTGACGCTCTAGATAAAAAATACGACGCAGAAATTGCAGAGTCTGATGCTACGATAAAAATTTACTTAGAAAAATCTGTAGGCATAGGTGAACACCCTCAACACATTCAAGAAATAGATAAACTTATTGGTAAGATCTGCCATAACAAAGAAAAAAAGGAAGAGTTAAAAAATTTTGAAGACAATTCCTGATACTATAACAGCTATAAAAAAATTTCTTATTAGACAATTAGATAAATACTACGCAATAATTGAGCATTGGTCATCAAAACTTAATTCATGGTCTTGGCAAAAACGTTGGAAGAATCGTAAAGATGGCACAGGTTACTCAGATTAAACCATCACGTCTTAATTCTTCCGGTGGCCGTTGTGGACTACACATTGGGCAGTCTACTCTTGTAGCGGTTCCTTCACTTGTATCTTTATAAACGTAAATTACTCTAGTATCTCTACATCTCATGCAAGCAGTGTTTCTATCATCTACTGGCACGTATTTTTTTGTAGTTCCTTTTTTTATTGTTTCTATTTGCTTGTAAAATTCTTCAGCGTCTTTATCCGTCATTATCATGTGTTTCTCCCCAACTTGTTCCCTTTGCCACATCAACTTTAAATGGCACTCTTAAATTTTCAATCGAGTTTTCCATCTCTTTTTTTATTTTAATTATATCATCATCACCATAAATACTGAAACACAATTCATCATGTATTTGTAACATCGGCATAAACCCTGCGTTGTAACAATCAATCATAGCTTGTTTAGCTTGATCAGCTGCTGATCCTTGTATTAGCCTATTTAGTGCTTTGTAAGTAAAGGCACGCCGTATGTTGTTACCATAATTAGCTTTGGCTTCATTATAATTCATAGCTTGATTCATACCAAATGTCATTGGCTCCCATTTATCAAATCTACACTTTCTACCTTTTATAGTTCTAATAAAACCAAACTTACTAGCTGACTGAGTTACAGCTTCAGCTAATTTTTTTACAAATGGAACTCTGCTATTATATTGATTAAGAAGTATTTCTGCTTTGTCTTTTGAAATACCTAATTCTTTGGAAAGTTTATTTTTACCCATGCCGTAGAATAATCCTAGATTAATTGTTTTCGCTTGTGTTCTAGAAATTTGTGCCATGTCGGCTACGATTTGATGAAAGTCTGCTGATTCATCTTGGTAAGCTTGGATAAACTCTTCAGATCCATCTAATTTTTGTCCGATGGCCGATGAATAGTGTGCTACTAATCTTGGCTCTTGTTGTGAGTAATCAAATGAACCCCATTGTTTGCCCTCTTCAGGTAAAAACAAAGATCTTATTTTATTACCAAATTCTTTGTTACGAGCTGGAATCTGTTGTAAGTTTGGATTAGCATAAGACAATCTTCCTGATACGGTGCCACCTTGATCAGATCTTAATTGATTTATTTCTGCGTGTATTCTACCCTTATGTACATATCTTTGTATAGAATCTATAAACGTCGAATGAAATTTATTAATTTCTCTAGCCTCTTTTACTAGTTTAGCTACGGGATGTTCACAGTTTGCCAACCAATTAGTTGTAAATGATGGCTCACCTGATTTCTGTGTTCTTGGATAATCAACACCTATTCTATCAAATACTTTAGCTACACTTCTTGCAGCCCAAATATCTACACTTAATGTAGTTTCTTTCTTTATCTTAGATAGTAGTAAGGATTCTTTTTGTCTAAATTCTTTTTTTAATAGTGATGCTTTTTCTTCATCAACCCTAATGCCCGTAGCTCTCATTTTATGTAAAATAGGTAATAATTGCATTTCCATTTCCCACACATCATTCAATGATTGTTGTTGAATCTCTGCTTTAAATCTTTGCCATAGCCGTAAAGTTAGTCCAGCGTCTTGCTCAGCATAAAAGCCAACGTAACCAGCAGGCATTCTCCATAGATCTTGTTTAGGGTCTATTCCCCATTCTTTTGCTTTCTCATTTAAAAATGTTTCGTTTTTTATTTCACCTAAATAATCTTTAGCACAAGCATTAAGCGAGAAGCTCCATCTGTTTTCATCAATAAGTGCTGCAGCTATCATGGTATCTACGATAGGTCCATTAACCTTGAAATTATTAAACTTTAACCAACCTAAATCGTACGCCGCATTATGAAATATCTTTGTACTTGGTTGTTTTAATAAATCCTGCATCCATGCAACAGTGATATCTAAATCCATATTACCACCAGCATCATGTGCGATTGGAAAATAATACTGTTTGCCAAGTGCAGCCACAGCAAAACCTACAATGTGTCCTTTGCCGTAAGCCCAACCAGCACCTAATTTTTTTAAATCAGGATCTTTTGTTTCTAAGTCTATGGCTACTTCATCAGCAGCTCTAAGGTCAGGATATTCTGAAGGGCAAACCCAATCAGAGTCTGTATAAATAAAATTTAATTGATGGCTCATACTTCTTCCTTATTCCAAGCG
>CEUG01004847.1_pt1 | contig 32277 bp, 28 predicted proteins | sample 531421 | NCBI WGS metagenome assembly CEUG01 (sample SAMEA2622901, study PRJEB7988) | marine metagenome | biome: marine biome (ENVO:00000447); feature: surface water layer (ENVO:00002042); material: "saline water (ENVO:00002010), including plankton (ENVO:xxxxxxxx)" | depth 5 m | reverse complement strand
TACTCCTGCTTTACAAAAGGCACTTGTGGACTTTGGCATTGAAGAGTTTTTTTCTCATGCAACACAAAGATTTACAGAGCACTATGGTTGGGAACCATCCACTTCTGCCTTGCGAAGATTCACTTTGAAAATGGGAGTAGAAGCCCAGGAGTACGTGGATACAAGACTTGTCCAAACTCAAAATGACTTTGAACAAAACGAGCACGATAGACCTGGTGTAGACGAAATGATCGTCGAACTCGATGGCTGTTTTCTGCGAACTGCTGAACTGGTCAAAAAAGAGACCAAGGAAAGACAAAAGTCCTGAAAATACAGAAGAAAAGATGGGTTGAAGAGTACCTTCACGCAATCTTGTTTTTGTATAACGAAGTTCTAAAACACGACCTATCGAGCCCTGTAGATGCCCTACAAGCCAGAAAATCCAGGCGACTCCCTGTGGTACTCTCAAAAGACTAGGTCACCCAAATTCTTCAAGAACTTGAGACTCCTTACCTTTTGCCCGTACAACTCCTCTACGGTTGTGGACTTCAAATGATGACTTCTCAAAACACCCCAACCCCCTGACAGACAGGTACTCATCTCCACCCCCAAAGCACTTCTCTCGAATATTTGGGGTGACACCGTGTCACTGAACATAGTGATAGTCATCACATTGACTTCCCGACTTGCTCGTCTCAAACCTCCAATGTTTGCGAATTGCGCAACTTGCGGCTCCCCCTCTATCACTCTTCTTTACCATAATACGCAACTCGGCACCTCCTTAGGCCGTTTGTTCATCTGCTTGAAACCCATAAAATACGAGTTCTTGTAGTTGCAATCGATGATTTTCTCCACTTTTGAGGTGCGTTGATACGAGTTTGAGGCGGTAGATCTCACTCTCAAGTTCATATATCCGTTGACACAGCTTGTTAATCTCTTGCACCTCTTCCAAAGGAATATGCTCTGATGAGAAGATCTTTCTTGTACTTTCTCTTCCATGAGAATAGTTGCTCACAGACGAGCGTATCATATAAGAGCGTACTTTTTGTTGGTTCCCTATGATTTCATCGAGTGTTTGGTTTCTTCTGTCGAGTCGAGCTTGAAGAGCCTGAACTCTATGCTTGATGGCAGATTTGATCTCTTCGCTTGTTTTCGTAAAGATGATTCCTTGCAATATGATATCCCCTATCCATGATTGTTGTTTTGCTGGCGTATTGTAAGTTGTGCAATGTTTTCTGTCAATCATCCCTGTGAGCATGCAGAAGAGTTGCGCTGTGTTGTATTCGGACGTGGTGATGTAGCAGAAGTGTAGGGCGAGAAGTAGCCACATTCGCTCTTACTTCTCGGAGCGGAACGAAATGAACTCCTCAACCAGAGCTCCATCCAAAGTCCCCTCCATCACCCCTGACACCTCCAAAAAAGAAATCTCCTTGACGAATTCATCAAAATAAACCAAAAATAAAACACACACTAAAACAAGGAGACATACAATGAACACAAAGCACACGCCGCGAAAACCAGGACGTCCCAAAGGTTCCAAAAATAGAAAGAAGACAGGGGCTTCAACACAACCACACAAAGCGCCAATACAAGAGAAAAACGTCCTCACCGATCGACAAGAAATCGTCCACGTTCCCCTCTCCAGGATCGCTATCGACGACAAAACATTCCAATGTAGAAACCAACTCAGAACCAACTCACTCGAAAAAAATATTCAAGAGCACGGTCTCCAAATCCCCATCATCCTACGCCCCCACCCCACACAAAAAGATATGTACCAGATCGTCTCTGGATTTCGACGATACACGTCCATCCAGCGTCTCGGATGGGATAAGATTTCAGCTATCATCAGGGAAGATCTATCAGATGACAAACTCGCGTTCAAAGTCTCCTTAATAGAAAATGAAGCTCGTCGGACATACACGGATCTAGATAGAGGCTACGCGGTCGTCAAATACAAAGACATGGGATACGACTTCGAAGAACTCATCACCATCTTTAACGTAGGTAAACGCCAACTCTCACGCTTACAAAGCCTCACAGAATTTCCAGAGCTCCTACAAGATGCCCTCTCCACAGAACGTATCAAAGCCACACACGCCATCACACTCATGACCCTCCTCGCAAAGAACGCCAAGCTGGACCTCGAACATTGGATCAACCGAATCGCAGAAGAAAAACTCAGCGTCAGCACCCTCAAAAAACTCATCGCAGATGAAACACCCACCCAAAAGACCACATTCTACCAATACAACGAGACCGAACAAAAGGTCGTCATCCCCAGACGACATCTCAAAATGAACTCGCTATCCAAGACAGAAAAGAAGAACATCCGCAAAGAACTAGAGAGCTTACTTACGCTTCTCAAATAAAAAATGACATCGATGTCATTTTCTGAACTTCAAATGACTTCTTTTCTCCCCAAAAATACAACATGCCAATCTCCCCCCTGGATCCCACCACGTAAAAATCACAAGCAGTAACATAAAACTAGAAGACCACCAGCGCATCAAACTGCAATTATGTTCAGCCATCATTCAATCCCCAAAAATGTTCAACATCAGGCATGTTTTCGTTTTGATCACCCCCCCACGTTTGGTCTCTCAATGGTGACCCTCTTTTGAATCGCCCCGCAAATCCCCCAAAAAAAAGACCCCCTCCTGAGTCTCCAGGAGAGGGTCTTTCCACCCACTATGTCTACCACCTACGATGGTGGCGTGCTGCGTTTGGTGTAAAAGCTGCGGGCTTTTTTCACAAGAGCTTAGTAGGAGAGAAAAGTCACTTTCTTTGTCGCCTCGACGTTTCCGGCTTTATCTTCGGAGGCGAAGCGCACTTCGAACAGCTCAAAAGGCATCGTAGAGGTTAGACGAACAGTCGCAGCGTCACCGACAACCACAGTCCCATTCAGAGGTGAAAAGCTCGGTGTTGTGCCATCTGTTGTGTAGACGATGCGCTTGCAGCCAACGCCAGAGTCGGTACACTTGAGCTTGACGTCCAATTCTGCGTGGAACCCAAAGCCATCGCCAGGAGTGCTTGTTGTGACAGGAGCTGTCTTATCAAGTGCGCTGGACTGACGGATGATTTGGAATTGGTGATTGAGCAGCGTTCCATCGTTGAGGACGACATCGACGTCGATGGTCATCGCGTCACCAGTGGAGGGCATCGTCCAGCTCACTTCGCTCTGTGTGTTGCTATCAACAGCCGTCCCAAGAGCACCACCAGATGCACGCCACACATATCGAAGGCTCTCACTTGCAGGATTCTCCATCACGACTTTGAAGGTCACTTGCTGCCCTGTCGCCGCCTGGATCTCCGATTGTGTCATGGTCTTGAAGCTGACCTGCTGTGTCGTGGTTCCAGGGTTGGTCGGCTCGTCAACGTTGATTGTCAAGAATCCGTTCTGCTTGGCACCATTGTTATCGGAAACGACGACGAAGAGTGTGCAGGAGCCAGAGAAGGGTTTCGCCGCAGGGGCAGTCCAGGTCACAGTGGCAGCGTTATCACTCGCGAACGTTCCGTTACAGAGGGGATCTCCACTGGACCATTTATATGTCAGAGGATCGCCATCTGCGTCTGTCGCGACGACTGAGACCTTTGTCGATGCGCCAGCGGCGACACGACCTTCTTCGGCGCCGAGTGATTGAATCGCAGGAGCGTGGTTGAGCAGCGCAGTCACATCTGCGTCCCCAGTATTCGTCCCACCAGAGTTCGAGGTTCCAGCAACATTGATATCGATGGTCAGCGCATTCTTACCACCTCTTCCATCGTCCACGGCGATACGAAGAGTGACATTCCCTTCTTGTGCTGGTGCTGTCCAAACTGTATTCGAGGCCTGTGCGTCGGAGAATGTACCAGAAGGGCTGCTCCAGAGGTAAGTCAATGTATCGTTATCAGCGTCTGTCGCGCTGGCAGAGAGCTGTACACTCTCTCCAGGTTTAACAGTCATCGAGGACGCAGACAACGATGTCATCAACGGCGCAGCGTTCCGGAAATCCGATGGCGCCTCTGTTTGTTGGAGTAAAATAAGCACCTGAGCGGTCTTTCCAGACTCGATCAAGACGTTTGAAGCGCTCCCTTCAAAGAGCACGGTCCCATCTTGAGCGTAGGCTCTCGCTGTAAATGTACGGCTACTACCTGCTGGAATATTTGAGATGGTCTTATTCCATCCTTGTGATGATGTCTGAAGGTCTTCAACGATCGGCGTCACAATACCCACACCAGTGATCTCAACGCTTACTTTGGAAACCTGTGTAAGTCCTTGTGTTTTGACAAACAACATCGCATCACCAGGCGTCTCCATCCCAGACGCGCACCCCCACAATACGAGGGATGCCAACAAAGTCCAGCTTACAAAGAGTGCTTTTCTGATTCTGTTCATGTTTCCTTCTCCTGACAGCGTATGTCGTTTGTATCCAGTGAGCATGTTTCTAATAGAGGCCCTCATCATGAGAGCAAAATTGGCTTGATACTCTCCCCCTTTTCAAGAGACATACCACAGAACACCAACGCACAACACACCATAAAAATCAAACACATACACATCACACCATCATCGTTATGCAAGAGAAGCCTCCTCATCCCACAGAGAGCTCTATCCATTATATAAGCTCATACTATCCAACGGCCTGGGTCATTCTCGCCCTCCAAAAAGGACACCATCACAACACCGTTCTCCCCGTATCATAGGCTCTCTTCCCCGATCTCAAGCTCGAACATACTTGGCGAAAGAGTCAACTCTACGCGTAGTGAGTCTATATGAAATCTGTATAGGTACATTTCCACCCACGCAAGAATAAACACATAAAATCATTCAACAATCACACCAACGCAAAAAGTCAAATGTGTGGTAAAAGAGAGCTTCACTCGTCATAGATGTGTCAAAAAATACCTCTAGATAGTGACTTGTAGGTTCGATTTGAGGGGAAATATAGGGATACAAGACGGCACGCTTCTTGATAAGTGGAAAAGACAACCCTCTATCCGAAAGACATGCATTTTTCCCACACTCGGAGAGGTGAAGGAGAACCAGCCATGAAAACGACATACATATCGATCATCACAGTTTTGTTCATCAGCCTTTTTTCTTCGTATGGGTTTGCACAATCCAACACCTGTCAGACACCGACACCTAATATCCTCTTGCTGTTAGATAAGTCTGGTAGCATGCAAAAATCCCAAAAGTGGGACAACGCGAAGGCTGGGATTTTGCAGATGGTCCAACAGTTCGATCAAAAGATCCGCTTTGGCTTGATGACGTTTTCGGATGCTCCCCAACACCAGCTCGACTTTGGCGCGAGTTTGAGTGCATTCCAGAGCACACTCTCATCCTTACAAACAGGCGGAGAGACCTATATGCAGCTGGCGATGACCACAGCGACCACGTATCTCAAGAAGGCGATCGCACAAGACACACAACGACAACGCCCCCATTACATTCTGTTGATCACCGATGGTGCCCCAACAGACGCCTGTCCAACGAAAGAGACAACCGCGCTCCGCAAGCTCCCTGTCGGTCAGGAAGTCTACGACATCAAGACCTTCGTGATTGGCTTTGGTAGCTCCGTAAACCCTGTCTGTCTCAACGATCTGGCCAAGTGGGGTGGGACCTCCCAAGGTTCATCACGTCTTTACCACGTCGTCTCAACACTGACAGACTTCAACAAGGCCTTGCAACAGATCTCGACAAAGACCACCAACTCGGAAGTCTGCAACGGTCTCGACGATGACTGTGACGGAAAGATCGACAACGTCAAAGGGAGTGATAAACCTCTGCTTCAAGCCTGTCCATTTGGTCGCTGTGCAGCGCACCAATACTGTGCGGACGGCAAGTGGGGAGCGTGTACACCAAATGCCCCCCCCACCAAAGAGATCTGTAACTACAAGGATGATGATTGTGACGGATTTATCGACAATATCCCAGGAGATCAACAACCCTACACTCTCAAACGACCTTGCAAAGACAATTGCGGCGATGGTGTCCAGACCTGCCGCTTCGGAAAATGGGGCGCGTGTGTGGGCAAAGCAAAAGTAGAGACGTGCAACAACATCGACGACGACTGTGATGGAAAGATCGATGAAGCGCTCCAACGTAATTGTGGTGAGTGTGGGACACAATCTTGCTCGGCTGGGCGCTGGCAAGCCTGTCAGAGTCGCCCCAAAACACAGGAAACGTGTAACGGTAAAGATGATGACTGTGATGGCTTCATCGACAACGCACCAGACACAAAGAAAGATAACACCCTCAGTATCGCCTGTAAAAACGACTGTCACGAAGGAAAGCAATTCTGTACCAACGGCAAACTCAGCGCGTGTAACGCTCCCAAGGTCATCAAAGAGATCTGTGATGGAAAAGACAACGACTGCAACGGCGTGATCGACGACCCCTGGAAAGATAAACTCGGCAAAACCCCTGTCACATGCCAGACCTCTTGTGTCCAAGGGATCTACCAGTGCAAAGCTGACAAAACAGGCGTCTATTGCGCAGGGACAGGAGAAAACAAAGAGATCTGTGATGGCAAAGACAACGACTGTAACGGAAAAATCGACGAGTTGTGGCCACTCAAAGACAAACTCTGCCACAGAGGTGAGGGTTCATGTCGGCAATTTGGGAAATATATCTGCAACGACGATCAAAGCGGGATTACCTGCTCTGCGGCCACGCCACCTCAAAAAACGGAAGAGATCTGTGATGGGTTGGACAATGACTGCGATGGCAAGACGGATGAAGATCTACAAAAAGCCTGTGAAGGGACATGTGGCGAAGGTGTGCAGCTCTGTCGCGAGGGAAAGTGGACAACGTGCCTGAAAGCCGATGATAACAGTAAGACATGTGAGCCAGCCTTTGGGGAAGATCAGCTCGAAGTCAAGCTCGGAGGCTGTCTCTGTAGCAGCACACCATCACCATCGGACATCCCCTGGCTTCCGATCATCGCGATGCTTTTATTCTTCACCTTCCAGCGTGTCCGTTGCGCTCCCAAGCGCTCCTAACACCTCCCCTCTTCTCCCTCCATGGACATCCGACAAAACCCCCCAGCACCTTGACATGTTTGCACTTCTCATCCATGATAAAGAGCGGTGAAAAAGGTTTTCTTGATAGAATCAGGTGAGAAGGTCCAGATCTGGAAACAGATCGTAGCAGTGTGAGAGACCGATGCGTTTCTATTTTCCGTGCGCCAAAGGGACACAAGCCATCGGACATGGAGAGGTTTTCTGTGGGGACAGCGCTGCACCTGCGCTCCCCAAAGCGTTCCTGATTCGCAACGCCTCCATGAGCTGGGAACATCTGCTCGAAACACACCTCGTCGAAGAAGACTGGCCAACCGTTCGCTGGCACCCTCACACCCTCCCCTCTTTTCAAACGTCGATGATGAGTCGTGGAGGCTCTTCAGCCAACCTCGCGACGCTCCTTGCAGCGCTCTGGTATCACGATCCATTCATGTTCCAACACTGGGAACCATGTCACACGATCTGGGCCTCCGCAGAGCTCAATCCAACGACTCCCCACGCCTACCTCTTACCTGTCGGTGAGATCGAAGCCAAAATCCAACACTTTTTGGAACACAGCGCAGAACATGGACCTGGGGTATTCCTCGCATCCGTCGGGAACTACGCAGAGATAGAGTCTCTACGTCAACAGCTCGGCGAGACCTTCGAGGAGATTCGCTTTCGTCCTGGACTCACTTCATTCGCACCTATCGAGAAACCAACGATCATATGGCTTGGTTGCTCACAAGAGCAGTGGCTCTCCTTTTTACACTGGCTACGCAAAGACACACCTCACCCAACGAGAGAGTGGTCACTTCCTGTCCCTAGCATTCCTCTATGGATACGCTCCTCTGGTCGCGTAAGTGTGCTCTCTTTGGTGATGTTATGCTGTCTCGTCTTCGGTGCACTCGCGAGTATGGCCAATCAATACTTTTCAGTCCATCAGGCGCTTCACCACCAACGCAAAGCCTTACACGTCGAGCGACGCTCCAGAAAACAAACAGAAGTCCTCCTGCATCGGGTACAGCGACTTGTCAAACAACTCTCACATAACCTCAAAGAACGTCAGCGCTCTCAACCACTTCAGCAGCGACGTCTCAGTCAGCTGCGACAGCGAGCTTTGTTCGTCGAACGCTCCTTACAAAAAGCTTTGCGCCAACGACGTCATCGAAGACTTCGTCCCTGGAAGACCAAAAAACAGCGCGCACACAAAGCGCCAGCGCTCACACGACAAACACAAGCCCCTTCGATGTTATTGCCTCCCTCTGTTCCGCTCCCATCACAGACAGACTCTCCAGGTCCACTCGACGCTCGTGCGCTCGAAAAGATGCTGCAACTCTCCCACCAAACCCTCCGAGCATTGCGGTGTACAACCCTACGTAACAGAGCACGTGCGAGAGATCCAAAAGGACAGCTCCCCAAAGCTGTCGCTTGGCGATATGTACGCACACTTCGCGGTCCCACAAAGTGGAATCAGAGCGGCGAGATCACACATGTACGCTTCTCTCCAGACACAAAGTGGCTTGCCAGCGCAAACGAAAACAGAGTCATTCGTGTCTGGTCGACGAGGACTGGTCGTCTGGTCTGGACCCTGAAAGGACACAAGCTCGCGATCACGGATCTGACCTTCTCAAGGGACAGTCACTTACTCGCAAGCACAAGTCGCGATCGAACCATTCGCCTATGGTCACTTAAGAAAGGTCGCCTCCTGTCAGTCTACAAAGGCGCAAAAGGTGGCCTCTTTGACGCCATGTTCTTGCCATACAGTGCCCAATTACTCGCGGTCGACAACCGCTCTGTCTACCACTGGGCAGCCAGCCCTCATGACAGACAGAGCTTTCCAGGACGTTGGAAGTGGGCTTCCCTTGCATTGTTATCCCCTGACGGTCGAAAAGTGATGACCGGAGGGTTACGTGGACGAGGACACATCTGGGACACACGACAGGGAAGAAAGATCGCGACATTGCACGGTCACACACAACGGATCAAAGCTGCGGCCTGGTCTTCAGATGGCCAAAATATCGCGACGGCAGGTGTGGACAACACACTTCGCGTCTGGGATGTCCGCTCGGGAAAAACGCTCACCTCCCCGCTCTTGCACGCCCGCTCACTTCGTGACATCTCTATCTCACCAGATGGCCGCGTCGTCCTCGCAGTAGAGAGAAAAAGCCTCCGGTTGTATAATATTTGCTCAGGTCGTCTTTATGGCCTCATATCCCTTCCCGAATATAACCTCACAGCCGCGACATATGCATCTCACCAAAAACGCATCGCGATCGGAAGCGCTGACGGAGAGCTCATGATCTATCGTCGAATTCCACTTTACCGACGCAAATAAGGTCGGTAAACGAAAAAAGAATACAGAAAAAGAGGAATGTTTGGAGGAATGTTTGATGGTTTGGTACAGGTCATCTTTGGGAAAGCATACACGTAAGGCTGTCATCCTGTTGTCGATGTGTTTGTTCTTTATATGGCATCTCCCAGCACATGCGTGGTTTCCCCTGCTCACCAAAGGACGCTGCAAAAGCGTCGGAACGCCTTGCCGTGCAACCATCGGAAACTCCGGAGGTGGAGGCGCTTGTTGTGATCCCTCGACGCTCACACAGGATTGTATCACCAACAACTATTGCGAAGGGGCACATATCCAACGCTGGTCCAAACTTCCAGTCACATGGAAACTCAACACCAACGGCATGGCAGGGAAAAGTGGATACACATCCCTCACAGAGAAAGACATCGAGAAGGCCATGATCGCCGGGTGGGATGCCTGGAAGCAACCATGTAGCACATTCTCGCACAAATACCTCGGCACCACCACAGCCCCACCGAGCTACTTCGACAACAGCATCACGATCTACCTCCCCTCAGAAGCCGAGTGGGATCAACTCGGTGCCACTGGCGCGCTCGCGTTCTCCTCACCAAAGACAGATGAAAAAGGCCAATTTGTCGACGGAGATCTGTTCTACAACCCTCGCTACTCCTGGGGGATACAAGGCAAACTCAAAGAGAAGTTTGACCTGCAAGGGGTCAACACACACGAAAGCGGTCACTCTATCGGCTTCGCACACTCCCACCTTCAGAGCGCCATCATGTACTACCGCGCCCGCCCTGCAGGTGAAGCGATGAAGCTTGGCACAGACGACATTCAAGGCATTTGTGTGATGTACCCAAAACGCACAGGAGCCTGCACAACAGACAAAGAATGCGGCACGTGCTATCAATGTAGCCAATTTCTCTGCACAGCCAACGCGCCTAAGACACAAACGCTCTGTGGCACATGCAACCCAGCCGCTCCCAATTGTCAAGGGAATGAAGCTTGTGTCCAGACAGATGACACCTTCCGATGTCTCCCAACCTGCCAAGGCACAGACAATTGCTGCCCCGAAGACTTTCGCTGTGTCACACACAACAACAAAAAGATGTGTGTCCCAATCGCCGGAAGCTGCACAACAACCACCTGCACACAGGACAAGGACTGCGCATCAGGGACAACGTGTATCGACAAGGTCTGTCGGGCCAAAAACATATCACATGATAAAGCCTGTAACACGACCTGCAAAACACACGCAGAGTGTGGCAATAACAACAAATGCTTTTCCATTGGTCCAGACGAAAAGAGATGTCTACAACCTTGTACAAGTGACTTTTTTTGTCCCACTGGATACCAATGCCGACCCACCACAGAAGGTCGACTTTGTATACCTGCCGATGAGTTCTTCTGCCCATGCTCGGAAAACACAGACTGTCCGAGCGGAAAGATCTGCCGAAATCGACTCTGCCAAAACGCACAGGGGGGCGGAAACTTCGACAACTGCAATGAGAACGTCCCCTGTCAAAAAGGCTACACCTGCCTACGCAGCTCAAATGGTGGGACGTGTATCCTCCCGTGTGATCCCAACAACGCGACGAGTTGCCCAACAGGAACGACCTGCCGACAATATGGTTCCTATATCTACGTATGTCGCCTCGCACCTTCGCAAAATGCCTATGAGACGTGCAACACAAAAGACCAGTGTAAAGACGGGCTCGTGTGCATTCCGAGCTTTCCAGGAAGTTGGGGAGGGACGTGTATACCAACGTGTGAAAAAGACCCCAACTGCGCAAATGGAGGCATGTGTACACCTGTCGGCAATGGACAGAGGGTCTGCCAGTGCAACGAGCGCACCCCTCAAGCCCCGTGCAAAAGTGGATACACCTGTCAGATCTGGAATGAAAAAACCAAAGGCGGTGTATGCATCTGTAACGACCCTTCTTGTAGAGCGGTCTGTGGTGACGGAAAGTGCGAGGCAAACGGAGGCGAGAACTGTCAATCATGTGCACAAGATTGTAAGTGTCCAGCCACCCAATCCTGTACAAACGGTGCCTGTCTAAGTTGCGGCAATGGTGTCTGTGATCCTGATGAGAACTGCGCTCTTTGCGCACAAGATTGCGCATGCACCGCGCCCAAAGCCTGCGTGGAGGGCACCTGTCAATTATGTGGCAATGGCGTCTGTGAGACCCAACAAGGCGAGAATTGCAGCACTTGCGCCAAAGATTGTTCATGCAACGGCGATACGTGCGAGAATGGGGTCTGTCTTACCTGTGGCGATGGGGTCTGTCATCCACAAAATGGCGAAAATTGCCAAACATGCAAAAGCGACTGTGGCTGTTCACAAGAAGAATTTTGCGAAGTGACGGGGCAATGTATCGTCGCATGTGGCGATGGTGTCTGTAACCCAGCGCACAGCGAGAACTGCGAGACATGTGCAAAAGATTGTGCCTGCAAAGCCAACCAACAATGTACAGAAGGTGTCTGTAAAGATCTCAGATGTGGCAATGGAATCTGTGAGCTCAACGCCGGCGAGAACTGCTTCTCATGTGCGGCTGATTGTGCCTGCCACACATCACAAGTCTGTTTTCAAAATGCTTGCCTCGACAGACGCTATCTGTGTCCTCAAGGTTTTGTTCGACGCTGCGATGCTGACGGCAAAAATTGCCGCGAAGAGTGCGTCCCAGGCTGTGGCTGTCAATCTACAACACCACCTTCCTCTACGCCCCTCTTTCTTCTACTCTTCTTTATCTTACTTGCACGACGCTCAAGACGTTATGACTAAGAACACTTACTCTCTTTGCACGTCTTCCCAGTCTCACAGGCTTGTCCACACCCACCACAGTGCAAATGATCGACACGTGTGTCGACACATCCGCCCCCACAAAGGTCCGGAAGATGAGAAGGACAAACAGACACACACTTTCCATCTGCGCACACATCCGTCCCAGAGCAGGTGTTACCACACGCACCACAATGTAGCTTGTTGCGTTTCAAATCAACACACAAACCATCGCAGCTATCGAATCCATCTTCACATCCACAGCTCCCCTCCTTACAAATCTGTCCACTCTGACAGCGTGTTCCACACACACCACAGTGAAACAATGACGTCTTCGTGTCCACACAGCTTCTCTTGCAATCCTGTGTACCGGCAGTGCCGCAAGCTTTGACACAAGCACCTGCATCACACACCATGCCTTCTCCACAGACATTGCCACAAGAACCACAGTGACGTGCATTTGTCTTGGTGTTGGTACATTGACCGAGGCAGACCTCCAGACCTTCAGGACACGCACACTGTCCCTTGACACAAGATTGTCCAGGAACGCAAGCGCGACCACACGCCCCACAGTGAAAAAAGGAGTGTTGCAGATCGACACATGCGCTCCCACAGGTATCCGTTCGATCATTTGGACAACGCACTGCGCACTTTCCATCCACACAAAGTAAGCCAGCCTGACAAGACGCACCACACGCTCCACAGTGGAGGGAGTCGTTCTGAATATCGACACAATGACCATCACAGAGAGTCTGTCCAGGTGGGCACGAGCACTTTCCGTTGACACACATCTGTCCTGTATCGCAGTTCACACCGCACTTTCCACAATGTTGGTCATCGTTTGTCAGATCAACACACCCATCACCACAAGTATCGGGAAGCTCAACAGGGCAACTCGCAACACAACTGCCCCCTGCACACAGCTTCCCACCTCCACAAACGTTGTCACATTTCCCACAATGCTTTGCGTTTGAGTCGATGAGAACACACGCTCCACCACAATCTTCTGTTCCAGGTCGACACACACATTTGTTTTCAACACACAGCTGCTGTCCTGTACAAGCAACACCATCAGGAGCCTTACACTCCCCCCATGAACCATCTGTTTGGCATGTTTGCATCCCAGCACCACAGATCCCACTGACTTTGCACTCTCTCGTCTGCCCGGATTGACAAGCTCGACAAACGTTCTCTACACAGAACGCTCTGTTGAGCGCTTTGCAATCCGTGTCTGCTTTGCACTCAACGCAACCTTTGGCGCCCGCACACACTTTGTCCGTCGCACAGTCGCGATCCGTTCCACACGTACAAGAATGTGTTGTGATGACACACACTGCTGAAGGCTGTGTTTGATCCTGACATTGTTGATCGTTCAAGCAAGCCACACACGAACCCACTGCGGGATCATCACGAGTGAGACAACGTTCGACACAAAACTCACATCCTTTGGGGATGGTGTGTTGATTGTGATTGTTGTCACCACCGCACCCAACAGTCCACAAAACAATGAACGCAAAAAAACGAAGACACCAAACATACAGACATCTCATCGATCCATCTTATCCCTTCTTCAAGAAAGAGCAGCGACCACATCATCTACGGACGTGATGTTCGTCGAACTTGTTGAAAAGTTGTGTTGTGGGGGGGTTGCAGTCAAACGAAGAGAGCGAGAGGCGCACGGATTGGCAGGAGAAGCACGAGAGAATTATTCCCAGATGAGGGACTTCTTGGACGCGTACCAACCTTCAACTTGAGGTTCGTAGGTGTCTTCGATGACGTTGCGTTTGAGCTTCATGGTGGGGGTAAGGAAGCCGTTTTCGATCTGCCATTCGTCTTTGACCACAACGAAGAATTGCAGCTGCTCGTGGTGTTCGACTTCGGAGTTGACCTTCTTCAGGAGAGCTTCGAGATCTCCTTCGACTTCGGCTTTTGCGGCCTCTTTGCCTTTGTTACGGAGCGCCTCTGAGAGCATCAACACCGCGAAGGCTTTAGGCTGTCCAGAACCTGAAACACAGGACTGCTCCACTGCAGGGTGTGAGTTGATGATGTTCTCGATCGGCGCAGGCGCGACATATTTCCCTTTACTGGTTTTGAACAACTCTTTGACGCGACCGGTGATGCGCAAGCGTCCATCACTGTCGATCTCACCACGGTCACCTGTTTTGAGGAATCCATCTTCAGTGAAGGATTCTTTGGACATCTCTTCTTGGCGGTAATAGCCGAGCATTGTCGAACAACTTTTGACGAGAATTTCGCCCTCTTCGCTGATCTTGGTCTCGACACCGGGGTTACTGTGACCGACGTATCCGACGCGGGTTTTGCCTGGGAGGGACAGGTGAGAGTACGCGAAGTTCTCTGTCATCCCGTAACCTTCGAGAAGCTCAAGACCGAGGCGACGGTACCAGTCGATCAGCTCTGGTGGGATGGGTGCGGAGCCACTAAGTGCATAGCGAACGTCTGCCAGACCGAGGTTTTGCAGGACCTTCTTTTTGACGATCCCGGAGAGGATGGGGATCTTGAGGTAGAGATCGAGTTTTTTGGGTGGCATCTTTTTAAAGACACCCTGTTGGAATTTGAGCCACAGACGAGGCACGGACAAGAAGAGCGTTGGGCGTGCCCGACGTAGATCTTGTACGAAGGTGTCGAGAGACTCAGCAAAGAAGACATGGAATCCATAGGCCAGGGAGCCGATCCCAACGACGAGACGCTCAAAGACGTGCGCGAGGGGCAGGTAGGAGAGCATACGATCGCTGTGTTTGATGGGGAAGATCTCATCAAAACCACGTGCTGCAGCGGCGAGGTTTTTGAAATCGTGCATCGCGCCCTTGGGTTTCCCTGTACTACCAGAGGTGTAAACGAGGATCGCGAGATCATCGGCGGCACGTTTGGGCTCGCCTTGCATGGGCTCGTGCTCCTTGATCACGTCATTCCAAGTTGGGAAGTCCGTTTTGGGGCTGAGTGGGTAGGAGATACAGGGCATGTCTTCGGGGACGCCGGGTTTCATTGAATCCCAGACGTCGAGCTTTCCGACGAAGAGCATTTTACAACCGCTGTGATCGAGGATGTACTCGACAGTGTCAGCGTTGAGTGTGGGGTACAAGGCGACAGAGACGTGACCAGCCATCCAGATCGCGAGATCCGACATGATGAAGTGCGCACAGTTTTTGGAGAGGACGCCAATACGGCTGCCCTTCTCAAAACCGAGAGATTCGATGTAGGACGCCATACGACGAGCTTCATCGAGTGTGCGTTTCCACGTGTAAGTCTCGACTTTTCCACCGCCCATGGGCTGTGTCATGTAGACTTCGTTGGCTAATTCTTTTTCCCATTTATACGCATAATCCAAAGGAAAACGGAGTTGACTCATCAACGGCCCCTTTCATAAGAGTTCAGTTGTTTTTTATTGTTCAGATAGCGACCTATCATAAGTGGTTCACGCAAAAGGGTCAAATACAATTTTTCACAAGTGACAAGAACCCCAAAAGAAAAGCCCGCGTCTATTTACACAGAGAAGTGCCTTCTGTTATAAGGATGCACTCTTTTCGGGGCGCCTCAGTCCCCCATTGTGAAGCGTATCAACTGACGTTGTCTATCGACCGCAAGGAAAGGAACCTATGAACGCAGAACTAAGTGAACAAGAAGTCATCCGCAGAGACAACCTGCAGAAAATCCGAGACCTCGGGATCGAGCCATTTCCAGCTGCAGAGTTCGAACTGAACACCAACACCAAAGCCATTCTCGAAGGGTACAAGGACGACAGCGAAGACTTCAAACAGGTGAAGATCGCCGGTCGCTTGATGTTTAAGCGCGTTCAAGGAAAGGCCTCCTTTGCGATCCTCCAAGACACAGTGGGTTCGATCCAGCTCTACCTCAACCGCGATGAGCTGTGTCCTGAAGAGGACAAAACGATGTACAACACGGTCTTCAAAAAACTCCTCGATCGCGGCGATTTCATCGGCGTTGAGGGAGAGGTCTTTCGTACAAAGACTGGTGAAGTCACCGTCAAAGTCCACACATTGACGATCCTCTCAAAAGCATTGCGTCCCCTTCCAGCCGTCAAAAAAGACTCGGAAGGCAATGTCTATGATGCATTCTCCGATCCAGAGCTGCGTTACCGTATGCGCTACGTCGATCTCGTCGTCAATGAAAAGGTCAAAGAGACCTTCGTCAAACGCACACAGATCATGAACTCCATGCGCAGCTTTTTCAACGAGAAGGGATACCTCGAAGTCGAGACACCGATCCTTCAGCCGATCCCCGGTGGTGCCGCTGCGCGACCTTTTATGACGCATCACAACGCGCTCGACATCCCCCTCTACCTGCGGATCGCCAACGAACTTTACCTCAAACGCCTGATCGTCGGTGGTTTCGAAGGTGTCTATGAGTTCGCAAAGGACTTCCGTAACGAGGGGATGGACCGCACACACAACCCCGAATTTACAGTCATGGAGATCTATGTCGCATACAAAGACTACAAGTGGATGATGAAGTTCACCGAGCAGATGCTCGAACGTGTCGTCATGGATCTTTACGGCACAACTGAAGTCAAACACGGTGACAAGACCCTCGACTTCAAAGCCCCCTACAAACGCGTCTCCATGATCGAAGCGATCCAAGAGCACACAGGCATCGACATTACAGGGATGGATGAGACCCAATTGCGCGAAGTCTGTGACAAGCTCGAGATCGAGACAGACAAGAGCATGGGCAAAGGCAAACTGATCGACGAGATCTTCGGCGAAAAATGTGAGCACAATTACATCCAACCCACCTTCATCACGGACTATCCCGTCGAGATGTCGCCACTGTGTAAACGACACCGCGACAACCCAGAGCTCACAGAGCGCTTTGAGCTGATGGTCAATGGAAAAGAGTTGGCGAACGCATACTCCGAGTTGAACGACCCAATCGATCAACGTGGTCGCTTTGAGGACCAGCTCAAGTTGTCCGAAAAAGGCGACGACGAAGCGATGTTCATCGATCAAGACTTCCTGCGTGCGTTGGAGTTTGGGATGCCTCCCACATCGGGTATGGGGATCGGGATCGACCGTTTGACCATGTTCTTGACTGACAACGATTCGATCCAAGAGGTCCTGTTCTTCCCACAGATGAGACCCGAGAAGAAGCCTGAGCCACCCAACCCCAAAGCGTTCGTCGAGATCGGTGTTCCAGAGGAGTGGGCAGAGCATGTGATTCGTGCGGGATTCAAAACAGTGGAAGCGCTGCGTGAGCTCAAGCACACCAAGGTCCACCAGACACTCAATGGTTATCGCAAGAAGAACAAATTGACGATCCCCGCCCTCCAACTTGAACTCGTCGCTTCTTGGTTTTCCTCAGAGTCATAAATCGGCTCACCAGCTCACAAAGAATCCCCTCTTCAGCTCCCCTATGCGTTCTCCCTATCCCCCTATTTTTCGATCAATTGCGTTTGGATGTGAAGACAACTGTGACGACGCGATTTTTGGGCAGCGCCTGTCCTGGTCGTGGTTTTTGGTAACGTGCGACCCCTCGGCCGATCGGATTCACACGGATCCCAAGAGCCTGCGCACGTCTCATCACTTCACGCAATGAACGGCGCATAAAGTTGGGAGTCTGTTTGGTTTTTTTGGGCGCGTCGTGATCGGCGGCGAGGACCAATTGGTTTTTCTTGTCTTTGGCCTTCTTCACTTTGTTGTTGGCGAGGACTTTTTGCGCCGCCTTTTTCGGCTCTTTCTTCACGGCATCTGCTGGAGGTGGGAATTGAATGGCTTTAAACCGCACGCGACCGCCAGGGATGTAGCCGAGCTGGCGCAGTGAACCAAGTGCGATGCGCTTGAAGGCTGGCGCAGCTACAGTCCCACCGTATTTTGAGCCCTGTGGTTCATCCATCACGATCAAGATCGTGAGCTTGGGATTTTCTGCGGGCAAAAACCCGACAAACGATCCGATCCTTCCCCGTCCGTAGCCACGTCCGTTGGCGCGTGGCTTTTGTGCGGTCCCTGTTTTCCCTGCGACGCGGATATTTTTGATATGTGCGTTGGTCCCTGTCCCTCCCTTTTTCACGACGAGCTCCATCATGTGCATGACATCGATCGCGGCTTTTTTGGAGATAATACGATACTTTTTATGGGGCGGGAACTCCCGAATCTTTCGTCCTTTTCGGTCTACAATCGAGCGATACAGGCGAGGTTGGTAGTAATTTCCACCGTTGGCGACGGCGCTGATCGCGGCGGTCAACTGGATCGGTGTCACAGAGACACCTTGACCAAACGCGATGTTGGCGAGGGAGATGTTGGCCCAGCGTTTGTAATTGTGCAGGATCCCACGGGTCTCCCAGGGCAAGCCGATGTTGGTGCGTTGTCCAAAGCCAAATTTGCGCATGTAGGTATAGAGTCTTTTCTTCCCTACGCGGTTGGCGATCTTGGCCGTACAGATGTTACTCGAATACTTGATCACGCCTGCAGGTGTCAGCCATTTGTGAGGGTGATCGTCGTGGATCGTGTATCGCCCGATCCTCATGCGACCGCCCTCACAGTCGAGCTTCTCAGACCATCGGACGAGACCGAGGTGACGCGCGATCGCCATCGAGATCACCTTCATCGTGGAGCCTGGTTCGTAGGGGTTGGAGATCGCCGCGTTGTTTCGCACGGAGGTCTTGTAGTCACGAAAGCGGTTGGGATCGAAGTCTGGATACATTGCCAAACCGAGTAAGTCGCCATTTTGGGGGTTCATCACGACCGCGATCCCGCGCTTGGCTTTCCACTTTCTGACCGCCGCTTCGATCTCACGCTCGGCGATGTATTGGATGGCTTTGTCGATGGTGAGCACGACGTTGGAGCCCCAGCGTCCGTTCACATGAAGCAGTCCAGGGCGAAGGATGCGTCGCCCTTTTGGGTCACGAGGGAGTCGGATCGCCTGTTTCTTTCCACGCAACAACTTGTCGAAGAAGCGTTCGACACCAGCGAGACCTTTCCCGTCTCGGTCGGTGTAGCCGAGCAGGTGAGAGGCGAGATGGCCATTTGGATAGAAGCGACGGCTCTCCTGAAGGACGCGAATGCCTCGCAATTTCAAACGTTGGATGGCGCGAACTTCTCGGCGAGAGACATGTCGTTTGATCCACACGAAGTAGCGATCTTGTGCGAGCAAGAGCAAGAGTTTTCCACGGGGGACGTTCAGGATCCGTGAGAGAGAACGTGCGACACGAAGTTTATCTCGTATCATGCGGGGGTTGGCGCTGATCGAGTCGACCTCAACGCTGATCGCCAGAGGCGTCATGTGTCGATCGAAGATGTCACCCCTTTTGGCAGGCAGACGGATCGTCGTGTACTGGCTGGCTTTCACCATATCGCGGAATTGTTTACTGCGTTTCACTTGCAGCACAAAGGCGCGGTAGCCGAGGAGCGAGAACCCCATACAAAAGAGGACCATCACGATGGTCAACCGCCCCCCAACAGGAGGTGCTTTTTGCGGGTTTGTCGGCGTCTTTTTCTTGCGGCCTTTGGGTTGCGCGGCCTTTTGCTTTGCGGTCTTCTTTTTCGTGGACAAGATGAGACTCCTGCTCATGGTGGGCCCAAGTGAAGCGTTTGGGTCCACCGACTGCCAAAAGGGTCAAACGTAAAAAACCCGGAGGCATCACAAAGGCCACCAATAAGGTTGGACTTTTCGTGCACTCCAGGTTGCGCTTCAAGGCGGTGTAAATACACTGCCCTGCTTGATGAGGAGGTCGCTAGAAGGAGAAACGATCTTTGAGAATGCGATTGTTCGCGCTCTCAGACGTTTATCTAGCGACCAAAAGTGGCGAAAACATTATTGGGCCACCACCGGGAGCAATTGAGGGCGTCGAGCGATGCGAATGCGATCTTGTTTTTTGAACTCGATCTGTTCGCGGACTTGCTTTTCGGAGATCAACTGTGAGCGTGTGGGCTGACGAAGTCCAAGCTCCTGACGTGCGATCTTCACGAGTCTTGCGGGATTGCGAAGCGCCGCGAGGCGGATCTTCAGGCGCTTGCGTTCAACACGTACACGCTCAAGCTCTTGGACGGACTTGCTGTAGGTGAAGCCCAGTCGGGTCGCCTCACCTTGCGCCCAAATATCGACGAGTGCGGCAGAAGCCAGGATCGTCAAACACAACGCGATCCCTGACCAAAAGAGCAAATTGCCCTTCGAGGAAGCGCGCGGCGCGTAGATCGTCGCTTCTTCGTATTCCGTACACTCATCATCCCAATCATCTTCGTCTTCGTCTTCAAAGGACATATGCTCTGTCGCTTCAACCCACTCAGCGGGCTCACTCCAGAGCGTCTGCTCCTCTTCTCCGGAGAGGGAGAGATTGTCACTCCAGACGATCTCGCCCCAATCGTTTTGATCGAGCTCCTGAAAGATGCCCTCATCCCAGGAGTTGTTACCATTTTGCTCTACAAAAGAATCTTGACTATGCATCATCGGGACCACCTATCCATATGCCTTCCGGCGTGTTTTCGAAGGATGACACGTTATGACATTGCGCTATGCATCATCCTCAGAGCACATGCTTCCTTCTACTAAATAATACATTTTGCGGCTCGTAACCTGGCGCTACGAGCCCTTGGGTTGTGGGTGACCTCTTCGTCAGAGGGCCATATGGGCTTGCGCGTCAAAATCTGCAAGCTCGGCTCGATACCACATCCACAAACCGGTAAATCTGGAGGGCAGATACAGCCCTTTGCGAGCGCTTGAAAGCGCCTCTTCACCATCCGATCTTCCAACGAATGGAAGGAAATAATCACGATACGACCGCCTACATTGAGATGTTCTGTGAACGTCTCCAAGAACGTTTCGAGCTGCACGAGCTCTTCATTCACCGCGATCCGCAGCGCCTGAAAACATCGGGTAGCGGGATCGACTTGCTTGGCCTTCTTTTTGCGTCTGACAGGCAGGGCTGCGTGCAAACAATCTTTCAGCTCAAATGTTCGCGAAAATGGCTGCTTTGTCTCACGCCAGGCGACGATCGCCTTCGCGGCTCGCTTGGCTTGTGGCTCTTCGCCCCAACGCCGAAAGATCCTGGCGAGATCTTCTACAGAGTAGGTGTTGACGACATCGGCCGCCGTCTGACCTGAGCCTTCGCTGTTAAAGCGCATATCGAGCGGCCCATCATGACGAAAGCTAAAGCCTCTCTCTCCATCGTCGAGTTGACGACTGTTCACACCAAGATCGAGCAGGATCCCGTCGACCTTTTCAGGGAAAGAGACCGCTTCAAGGTGCGTCGCGAGTGTCGCGTAGCTGCCTTGAGAGGTCTTCAGTCGCTCACCAAATGACTGCAATCGCTGTGTTGCTTGATGGAGAGCTTCAGGATCACGATCGATCCCAAGCAGCTCGACATCCTCTCGTGTGCGCAACAGAAGCTCAGCGTGACCTCCACCACCAAGTGTGCCGTCGACAAAGTGACGACCGCCTCCGCTGAGCATCCACTGCACCGCTTCATCCCGCAGTACTGTGATATGCCAATCGTCGGGCTCAAACATGGGTTGCTTTTTTGTGGTATCAGACACATCTCTCTCCTATCTTTGTGCAAAAAGATGTAGCGTAGAAACAAAACCCAGCGCAATTTTTTGACGCGTTTTGGTGTTGCTTTTTGTACTTTGACAATTACTATGTTTTGTGCTAAAGACCACACCTGATCATATTTGTAGGAAACCTATCTCCACCTGAATTGTCAGTGTGTAGAGACCCAATGTAGAGGTTTTAATAGATGAGCAGAAAGAAGAGAACCAAAACCAAAAAGAAAAAAAGCGCAGCGAAAAAAAAGGCGAACGCTGAAAACATCGAGTCTGTAGAAAAAGAGCAGGCGGACCTCAACGAGGAAGAAGCAGTCGAAAAAGAGGCCGCGTCTTCTCTCGATGAAGACGATGACAACGACGAAGCTGAAGAAAAAAGCGCAAAGGATGAAGAAGCATCCAAAACCAGCAAACTCTTCATGCAAGCTCAATCCCACTTTGAAAACGGCAACTACCGCGCAGCACAAAAACACCTGATCAAGGTCCTCGATGGCTCCCCCTCCCCTGAAGAAGCGGAGCAAGCACAAGACATCCTCAGCCGCATGGAGATCGATGTCCGCACACTGATGGTCGGTGCGATCGGGATGCTCACCATCCTCTTGATCCCTACTGTTGGCTTCCTCAAGGCGCTCTGGACACTCCCCATCTTGTTCCTGATCCTCCTCCTCGATCCCAAACTCTTCCGCTCCCCTGAACAAGCCGAATAATCAACGGCCTGCTTCAAACACAACCGCACACCACTCCCCACAAAATGCCCCCAACAAACCTCTACATTGAGAAACATGTAAGCGTTACGAAATTTCTGCGCACTCAATAGGAACGATCACCGCATGTGTTGGCGATGTTGGTGAGATAGAGCGGAGTGTAGGTATACCAGAAGAAGGTGTGGAGTGAGCGTACTTGATCGCGCTGTTGGGACGACCAAGTTCATTGAGATAATCAGCGAGGGTGAGACGAGGCTCTTCCCAGTGAGGTGCGTCGACGATCGCCCTGCGGATCCAAAAGAGCGCCTGATCGCGTTTGTTTGTTTGCCACAGTTCGACGCCCTTTGCATACGCATGAGAGGCCTTCAAACGTGCGAGGGTCTTGGTATCTTCGGGCGCGAGTTGTGAGAATCGGTCCATCGCTGTCTCGGCGAGCTGCAGATCGTACCTGCCCAACGCGACATCAACACCAAGCGCCCACAACGCAGCGCTCCTGGCGCCGATCTTGATCGCAATCCCCCACCACCACTCAGCCTGTTCATACTCTTGCTGTTGCAATTGATGACGCACGAGCTCGACGTACAACGCCGTCTCACGTGGTGCATGTTGGATACTCTGCCGGAGTAAGTAAATTCTTTCTTCTGGTGGACAAAATGACAACACACGAAGGATATCCCCCACAGCCCCTTCGACACATCTTCTCTCTGCAAAGTGACGTGAAATCAGTCGAGCAGTCTCCTGACGCGCGCCGTTTTGCAATGCACACTTTAGTTCTTCAATATTCAACTCTTTGTGCCTCTCGCAAGTGAAACATCACACCAAATTGATCTTTTTTGGTGCTCGTCTCGTCTTCTCCTTTGACGCGACCTCAAGCACGAGGTCACTTTTTTATGATGTAGCGGTGCCACAAAGCGTTGCACATCCCCACACGATTATCTTACATGTTTTCTCGAAATCGTTGATTTTTCGAAGGAATCAGGAGGTTAAAAATGACTCACAAGATTGTGAATATCCGTTCATTTCTTGTCTCCAAGCACAAGTTGCGTACCACCTTGCCTCAACTCCCCCACCCGCCCCTCCCGTAAACGAAGAATCGTTGATTTTTCAACCAAACAATGCTATCAGAGCGATGCGAACAACCGTGTCGCGCGATTTTCTTTTCTAGCTTGAGATACATTTCTCTCGAAATAGAGACCTACATAACAAGTCAATCAATTTGATGGAGCATAGAGAATCATGGCTGATTCAAAGATCACGCCTCGTGCAGAGGATTATAGCCAGTGGTATCTGGACGTCTTGCGAGAAGCAGAGCTCGCCGAAAATTCACCCGTTCGCGGTTCGATGGTGATCCGCCCCCACGGATACGCCATCTGGGAAGGTATCCAGAGAGGTCTCGACCGTCGCTTTAAAGAGACCGGTCACCAGAACGCTTATTTCCCCATGTTTATCCCCATGAGCTTTATCGCCAAAGAGGCTGAACACGTTGAAGGTTTTAGCCCTGAGTTGGCGGTCGTCACACAAGGTGGTGGCAAAAAGCTCGAAGAACCTCTCGTCGTACGCCCTACGTCGGAGACGATCATTGGACACACCTTCTCCAAGTGGATCCAGAGCTACAGGGATCTCCCTTTGCTGATCAACCAATGGGCCAACGTCGTACGCTGGGAGATGCGCACACGTCCCTTCCTTCGCACGATGGAGTTTCTGTGGCAAGAGGGACACACAGCCCACGCCACTGAAGAGGAAGCGATGGAAGAGACTCTCCAGATGCTTCACGCTTACGAAGACATGGCTGTCAACGACGCCGCCATCCCTGTTATCCCCGGTGAAAAGAGTGAGAACGAACGCTTCGCCGGTGCGCTCAAGACCTTTACGATCGAAGCGATGATGGGGAACGCGTGGGCCCTCCAGTCAGGAACCTCCCACTACCTCGGACAAAACTTCTCGAAGGCCTTTGACATTCAGTACCTCGATGAGAACAACAAGCAACAATATGTGTATACAACCTCATGGGGTGTGAGTACACGCTTTGTCGGTGCGATCATCATGGCACACGGTGACGATCAAGGATTGCGTCTGCCCCCAAAAGTCGCCCCCATCCAGGCTGTCGTGGTCCCCATCTGGCGCAAAGAAAAAGAACGCAAAGAGGTCGAGCCTGTGGCGCAAAAAGTCTACGAGCAGCTGCGCGCGGCTGGTATCCGTGTCAAGCTCGACGACCGCGATCACCTGACACCAGGGTTCAAGTACAACGACTGGGAGATGCGTGGTGTACCCCTTCGCATCGAAGTCGGACCTCGCGATGTCAAAAAGAACTGCGTCGTCATCGCACAACGCCACCTCCCAGGAAAAGCCGGGAAAGTCTTCGACATCTCCATCGACGGTCTCGTCGGACATGTCAACGAATTCTTCGATAAAGTTCACAAGGGACTGTACGACCAAGCCTTGGCATTCCGCGAAGAAAATACACACGAAGGCATCGAAGATTACGACACCTTCAAGCAGATGGCGGAAGACAAGGGTGGCTTCTTGAAAGTCCACTGGGCAGGCAGCAACGAGGATGAAGAGCAGGTCAAGCAAGACCTCAAGTTCACCGTGCGTTGTTTCCCACAAGACGCACAAGACGGTCCCAAAGGCAAGTGCTTTTACACTGGCAAAGAGACCAACCGCGTCGCGATCTTCGCGCGCGCTTACTAACACACACTCCACCCCTCTTCCAACTTCCCGGAAGAAACAACGCCTGTTCGTTGTATAGAGAGTGTCACCAGACCTCCCAAGAGTGTGTAAGCTCTTGGGAGATTTCTTTTTATCTGCATGCATTTGTTCCGCCACACAAGCGCTTGTGGCGATTACACAAGAGAGCGTCCCATGGCAAAACAATCCAAACAGCCGAATTTTCTTTGGTCTATTCTGATCTTGTTGGTCCTCGCAGGCACAGCAGCCTCCGGTTATCTCGCATGGCTACATTACAAAGTGTACACAGACACAGCCTACCAAAGCTCCTGTAACTTTGGTAAAGGACTCAACTGTGAATCTGTCGCCAAAAGCAGCTACGCGCTGCTCGTCGGGATGCCCGTTGCCTCGTGGGGTATCCTTGGCTACCTGATCATTTTGTTCGTTTTGCTCACAGGACTCAACCCCAAGAAACGCTCAGCGCCTCTTTACGGTGGGCTCTCTTTGCTCCTTCTCGCCTCCTTTGGGATGAGCGCCGCCTACGCGATCATCTCCAAGGTCATCATCGGCTCCATGTGTCTTTACTGCATGGTCACTTACGGCATCAACCTCCTCCTCCCCATCCTGTTTTTCTTCGAGGTCAAACAGTCGGAGTACAATGTCTTCGAAACAATCGGAGAGTACCTGGGATGGCAGATGAAGAACATCTCGGTGCTGGTGATACTCGGCTTTATCACGATCGGTGGGATCTCGATGTATCCCAAGTATTGGAAGACTGAGGTCGCGCCCAAGCCACAAGCAAGCACGGGCACAAGCCTCAACTCTGGCTACGAAGATGGACACTTTTGGATTGGCGCAGAGAAGCCCCTTATCACGCTCGTTGAGTTCGCTGATTACGAATGTGGATACTGCAAATTTTTCCACGCACGAGTGCGCAAACTCGTGCGCAAATACCCCAATAAGATCCGACTCTTCCACAGACACTTCCCACTCGACAAGCAGTGTAACCCTGGTGGTTTCCACAAACACGCCTGTATGTTCTCTTACGCAGCCCATTGTGCCGGACAGCAAGGGAAGTTTTGGGAGGTCAACGACATCCTCTATCAAGAAGGGGGTCGTAGCATCAAAAGTCGCGAAGCCATGCTCGCACGCTTGAAGTCCGTCAAGTTCAACTTCTCCCACTTCCAATCATGTTTGGACAACCCTGCGACAAAGGCTGCGATCAAGCTCGACGTCAATGAAGGCCTCCGACGCAAGCTGCGTGGAACCCCCTACTTCTATTTGAACGGACGGCAACTCAAACAGTCCGAGATGAAGAAGTTTGAACAGACGATCATCACAGCTGTTGAGAACGCAACGCGAGCAGCTGAAGCGAAGAAGGCCGCGGCACCACGCACGCCTCCCAGAGCACCTGCCCCAACCAAGGCAAAGACCCCAGCACGCACCGCGCCAACGCCCAAACGCACGACGAACACACCGACGCCCAAGCGCGCAACAAGCGCACCAGCGCCCAAAAGATAACACCAGGAGTCAAGAAACATGGCCTCAAAACAATCCGAGGAATCCCCTCTCCTTACACCAAAACTGATCGCGTTCTTGATCGCCGTCGCGGTCATCACAGGGGTCGTAACGTACATGATGCGTCAACCACCCCCCAAACCAGATCCACACAAGGGCAACAAAAATGTCGTGAAGCTTGATATGCCAAATAAGCCCTATCGACCAACAAAAGAGACGATTTACATCGAAAAGTTTGTGTTCCCTCAGATCAAAGATCGCCAAAAACCCCTTAAGAACTGTTACTTTGGCTACAAAGGCAAGAAAAAACGCTCACAAAAAGGCGCGCTCGTCAACATTCAGTTCTACATCAAACAAGATGGGAAAGTGGAGAAAGCGACGATCTTCCGCTCTCAGTTGAAGATCAAAGAGATCGAGCAGTGTGTTCTCGGTGTGGTCTCGAAATGGACCTTCAAGGCTCACAGCAACAAAAAACCCATCCGCCTCCAATATCCCCTCTACTTCCGTTAAAGCCACCGAATCCCAAAAAACCCCAAGTCACCTGCTCAACAAGTACACACGTTATTGTGGAAATGAGAAGGACTCTCCTCCAGAGAGGCTCTGACAAGAACCTGTCGTGTTCAGGCTCTCCCCTTCGCTCTTGACCTCAAATGTACATCGAAAACTACCATTGGCCGCGAGAATATCGACACTTCCTTGACGTAAGCCGCCTGAGAAGCGTTGATACACGAGGCTCTTTTCTTCGATGTAGACGGCTGTGCGTCTGGTCACAGGCGCACCACTTCGTTGTGCGTATACGGCCCCGACCGATCCATCAAGGCGGATCACCCTCTCATTGCCTTCTTGCACACTGAGACGTACGACCCAATTCACGTCCATTCGGTAATAACGATTGTCCTCTTGGGATATCGAGACGTTGTATCCAGTGTCACCGGTGTAACAGATCCCACCGCTCGTTTGATTGGAAGAGTGATCCGCTGGAGAGCACACATCTTGCCACCGCACATAACCGTACCCGCTGCTCGTTCCGATCTGTGGGACGATCAATTCGAGCTGACCACCGAGCTTGTTACTCGTCCAACAGGCGACGTCGATGAATCCTTTGTTGATGTCTCCCGTTTCACATTTACGACAGCTAGGGGAACAAGCAGGCTTGGAGACTTGTGTCTCTGTTTTGGCGAGGAGAAAGCTGAGGTTGTGGGGCTTGATCTTTTGGTATTCCCATTCGATCACGTTCTCCATCCAGCGAATACGATTGATCATACGCGCAGCGTTTTCGGGGTAGAGCTCCAGAGAAGGGGTTCCCAAACCGGCGGCAGCTTCGTTAAAGCTCATCACGTCGTAGACATCACAACCTTGAAGGAGTAACAGACAGCACGCCAAACAGCAGCTCAGAGCGCGTAGAGGGGTCGCGAAGGGGTGGAGTCGCAAAGAGAACATCTTGGTGGTGGTGCCTTACTGTTTGGGAGAAAACAAAGAGGGTTGGATATGTTGTCGACAGGGCACGATCCCACGGACCTCTTCGATTCTTTTGGGGGAAAATTCAGCGATCGCGAGGCCTTCGCCTTCGGGTGCGCAGGCGAGGACAGTGCCCCAGGGATCGATGATCATCGCGCGACCAAAAGAGTGACGTTTGTGGGAATGTTTTCCCCATTGTGCAGGCGCCGCGAGGTAACACTGGTTCTCGATCGCCCTCGCACGCAACAAGACCTCCCAGTGGTCTTTGCCCGTTGTTAGGGTAAAGGCTGCGGGGACCGTTAGCAGATCGGCTCCTTGCAACGCCATATGTCTGTAGAGTTCAGGGAATCGGAGGTCGTAGCAGATGGACATACCGATATCGCACAGTGAGGTTTGTGCGACGACGACTTCGTCTCCGCCGGCGATGACATCGGATTCCCGAAGTGGAGGTGCGCCAGGGGGATCGGCGTCGAAGAGGTGGATTTTATTGTAGTGAGCGATCTCTTCGCCTTTTGGCGAGAAGAGCGTCGCGCGATTGTACAATTTTTCGGAGCCTTCCACACGGACGGGGTAGCCACCTGCGAGGATGTGGATCCCGTGACGGATGGCTTCCTCTCTGATGGTTTCGATGATCAATTGGAAGTCTGCATCAGGGAGCCCCTTTTTCTCATCCTCTTCTTCTGCTAAAAAGGCAAAGTCTTCGGGGAGCATGACGAGCTCGACTTCACGTTTGGCAGCTTCTCGGATCCAATGACGACATCGTTTGAGGTTATCGCGAAGGTCGTTGATGCTACAAAGTTGAACACACGCCATTAAAAAGTGTCTAGACATAGTGAGCTATCCCCCACCGGATGTGGAAAAAACAGTTGTTCTTTTTATGTGAACTGCCTATCATGAGTTGCGCTGTTGGTCAAGGCAGCTCGGATATGTTTGCTGTAGATAACACACTTTTGTGACGACGCGAGGGAGTCTTTTCATCGAATGTATGGAAACGTAACGATCCGTCCCTATCGCTTTGAGATGTTGCCAATCATCGACAGGGCGGAGCTAGAATTTTTTGACGCGCTGGCGCACACCTTTCCCCCGGAGATCTTTTCGGCGGGGTTGGTCAGTGACGCGCTTCGCCCACTTGAAGGCTACATCAAAACCCAGATCGCTTGGGACTGGTCGGCCCAAGAACAATTTCTCACGACAGAGCAGCTCGCGCGCTTTTGTCTCGCGCCAACACTGTTGGTCCAGATCGCGCTGTTACCGATGGAGTCAAGGATCATCCTCGAACTCGACCCCACACTCATCAGCGTGATGGTCGATCGAGCGCTCGGAGGTCAAGGTGATGTCCGACATGCAGCGCGCACCCTCTCCGACGTCGAACGTGGTGTCTTCGCCTTCTTTTTGCTCAAATCCATGCAACAGATCCAGCTCGCGTGGGGCAATGACCACGATCGAGAGCTACGTATCGACAAGATCGCCTTCTCTTTTGACGAGATCCAAGACAGCATCCCCACAACGGAGCGTTTTTATCACCGAGGTATACGACTCGGTTTGATCGGACAAGTCGGCTTCTTGCGCGTCTATATTCCAGCGAGTATTCTGCGGGAACATATGGCGTTAAGTCCTCCCGGACAGCAACCCCCTCCAGACTTTATCAGACAGCGCTTTCACCGCATCGGGGACCCTGCCCTTCACGCGAGTGTACGGATCGGAATGGTTGCATTGAGCGAAGCAGAGGTCAACGGACTTGAAGAAGATGATATCGTGTTGCTACAACAGTGTAGTGCAGGACTTCATACAGAGGGTCTCTTGGGAGGAGAAGCGACGCTTCAATTTTCGCCACGTGCCCGTGTGGGATTTCGCTGCCGGATCATGGACACTCCCTCCTCTCCACGCAGCAGCATACAATTGAGTGAAATTATCAATATCGCCGAACCAGAAGTCAACGGCGTTCTCGACAGGAGCGAATATAGTATGGATGAGCATGAGCAAGGCTACGAAGAAGATTACGAAGAACTCGAACCGATTGAGGAAGAGGGTGACAACGTAGAAGAGATGGCGCCCGTCTTAAGTGATGTCCCAGTGCCTTTGATCGTCGAGATGGGACGCGTCGAATGCCGTGCACGTGATATCATGCATTTGCGCGTTGGGCAGGTGATGGAGCTGCACCGCTCTCCTTACGCCCCACTCGATCTCGTCGTCAACGGGCAGCTCCTCGGAAAAGGCGAACTCGTCGAGATCGAAGGACAGCTCGGCATTCGCATCATCGAGTTGCACAAGTGATTTCTTTCAACGCACACACAGGACGCTCCCCTCTCTCTCTGGTATGGCTGGGCCTCGCGCTTTGCCTGTTCAGCGCGTATTCACCAAAAGCCAACGCAACACCACCGCCAACAAAGCGCCCAGCAACACGCCCTCCCCAAAAAGCCGCACGCACACTCCCTCCCCATGTGAGCAAGCGAATGGCCAAGGCGCCAACATCGAGACGTTCGGCTGCGTCTTTGCGCGGTCGAGCTGCGACAAGACCCACACAGGGCACACTCCCTCCGACCCCTCGCGCGATGACATTGAAGGAGACGATCAAACGCCTCGCCGATCCTTATGGTGAACCCCCTCCCTCTTTCCGCAAAAAACAGGGAGAGGATCTGGCCCTGCGCAAATCGGCGCCCAAACCCCTTCGCAAGCTCCCCAAGATGAAACTCTTCTCTAGTGGCTCCTTGCTATGGGTGCAAATGTTTGGGATGCTCTTCGCGCTTGGGATCATCGTCGTCATGATCTACGCTGTCTTGCGTTGGATCTCCAAACAGGCAGGGTTCCCCGGACAGGTCAACCAGGGGTTACTCAGCATCGAAGATCGCATCTCACTCGAACCCCAAAAAGGTCTGATGGTCGTGGGTGCAGGGAGTCAATACTTCTTGATCGCCACGCACGAACAAGGCGTCACCATGCTTCACCAGCTCGACAGCGCAGAGGTCGAAGCGTGGAAAGAGGGCCAACCACAGCCCCGGCCTTTTTGGCAGCGAATGCAAACAAAACCAGAAACACAAACGCCCGACACAGCGTCCCCAAGCGCGATCCCTACCAAGTTTGAGGTAATCAGTGATGGTCAAAAGACTGCTCCACAGACGCAAGAAGACTGACACCGCAGACAACCCACCTGCGCCAAGTAACCTGTTGGACGAGAGGCTCAAAGCGCGCTTCTGGCGTAAGTGCTTGCTCTTCTTCATCTTCGTCGCTCCATTTGTGTTCTTCATCAGCGACGTCGTCGCCCAAAAGGGACGTCGCCTCTCCACAGGAGAGATCAACTTTGGCGACAGCGTCGCAGGAAACCCCATCCTGCTCACAGTCGTCCTCGGCGCGATGGCCCTGTTGCCGTTTGTGTTGATTATGGTGACCTCGTTCGTCAAGATCGCCGTCGTCCTCTCGATCGTACGTAGCGCGCTTGGAACACAGCAAAACCCTCCGACACAGGTCATCACAGGGATCGCGATCATCTTGACGGTCTACGTCATGGTCCCCGTCGGCCTCGAAATACGTGATGAGACAGACCAATTGCTCTCGACGAAGATGGGCAAAGGGAAAAATCTACTCTCCAGGGCCAGTGTCAAAACGCTCGTCAACGCAGCTTTCCGGGCGAAAGAGCCGATCCGTCGCTTTTTGATCAAGCACAGCCACATGAAAGATCGAAAGATGTTTTACGAGTTGGCCCTCCAGCTGCGCAAGCCAAACCAGCGAAAGGGGGTGACCAGTCGCGACCTCACCATTGTCGTCCCGGCCTTTGTCATCTCGGAGCTAAAAGAAGCCTTCCAGATCGGCTTTTTGATCTTCTTGCCCTTTATCGTCGTGGACATGGTCGTCGCGAACATCCTCCTCGCGCTCGGGATGCACATGCTCTCCCCCACCACGATTTCGCTACCCTTTAAACTCTTGCTCTTTGTCCTCGTCGACGGCTGGTATCTGATCACAAGAGGTCTGATCATCGGCTACATATGACGCTTGGACATATCCCTCGCATTCACTCAACCTTAACGAGAGAGAACTCCCATGAAGGAATATGTCATCCAGGTGACCAACCAAGGCTTCCTTTTGGTCATGATCGCCTCCGGTCCTCCCATCATCATCAGCATGATGGTTGGCTTGATGATCTCGATCTTCCAGGCCACCACACAGATCCAGGAACAAACATTGACCTTTGTCCCCAAGATCGTCGCGGTGTTTGGTTCGTTGATGGTGTTTGGTGGCTGGATCGGTGCCATCTTGATTCGTTATACGGAGCTGCTGCTCACAACCTTCCCAACGTTGATACGCTGACCACACAGGGATAGAGGACAGGTCAACAACCTCCCCCTAAAGGGAGAGGCTTGAGAGAGTCTCTAT
>CEUG01014146.1_pt1 | contig 33317 bp, 26 predicted proteins | sample 531421 | NCBI WGS metagenome assembly CEUG01 (sample SAMEA2622901, study PRJEB7988) | marine metagenome | biome: marine biome (ENVO:00000447); feature: surface water layer (ENVO:00002042); material: "saline water (ENVO:00002010), including plankton (ENVO:xxxxxxxx)" | depth 5 m | reverse complement strand
ACAGCATCATCTGGACAGTGCTTAGCCCTTACAATACATGGAGGGCATGCGCTCTCAAGAATCTTACATTTATCTCCAATAACTTGAATGCATTCGCCACCACATGAACCGGCCCATTTTTTCAGATAATCGAATGCATTGCTATTCGGCTTGCACCGGTCTTCAATTAAGACTGCTATACGCATTATATCCCTCTATTGATGTCTGAGCATAGTATACTTTTCAATTGCTCTACTAAAGTAGAGTTGATTAGTTCAGTTGAATAATCAAATTAGACCTTTGAGATGTTCGTGACCTTTGATTAATTTGATGTTACATGGTGTTGGAAACTTCATACTTGCTTTCCTCAAGGCGTCTCGAGCAGTTAGATAAAATTCAGGATTTACCTGAATTGAGATGACGCGCTGACCACGCTTTACTCGTGCCGCGGTTCCGACATTCTTACCGAATGCACATCGCATTCCTTGCGATACTCGATCTGCCCCTGCGCCTGTTGCCTGTTTATTTTCCCTCAAAACATGGTGAGGGTAGGTATGGACTCTTAGAGCATAGCCTTGTGCACCGGCTTGCTTTCGTATGGTTGAATTTGAAATTACACGAGCAGCTTCCAAGGCAGTGTGTCTGATTTGGCAGTCATTTTGGGCAATCAACTCGACAACAACCGAAAACTCACCTGTTTCAGCAGCGCGACGATTTCCGACGTGGAATTGATGAATTCTGTTGTTGGGAACACCACCAATATACTTGCGTCTTGTGTAGGCAGGTCCCTTTAATCTTCGATACATAGATGCTGGTTTACGTGCCATGTTAACCCTCCAAGCATTCCTGCGAATCATGTTCCCTTTATGACTTCTCCGCATAGAGTTAGAAGTGAAATCTTATCGATTATCCGACTTATGCTGCAAGAATAAAATGCTATGTGTGGTAACCTAGACACACTGGCAGGTATGGATTATGTGGCGGAAGATGCTAAAACAAGAATCTGAGCATCAATGGTTAGCCATTTCTGCATTCTTCATTTTCATCATCATCGGAGCAATTTTCATCAGGGGAACGGGCCAGTTACCTGGCGTTGACTTAACTGAAAGCGAATTGGGTAATGACCACAGAATTTTGAATTCATTATACTTAGAACAAGATGAGTCAATTATGTTGGCATTCATTAACGGAAATTACCAATTGTTTGCGATAAGTGGTAATCAAGCAACAGAGTTGACTGGCGTGCAATCCGAATATGATGTGAGTAAAGTATCTGACCTTGAGTTGCTCACAAATAAATCTGCATTGGTAGTCAACGGTGATGATGATGTTCTCTTGTATAGCCAAGGAAAAATAATGAACTTCACGACCAGTTATGGGAATAATGATTTCTCAGTTTCAAGTATCGAACAATCATCAAATCAGCCGGAAAACTATCTCATGATCACCACGGAAATTGACAATCAACAGAGCATTCGAGGTCTGAATACCACTGGTATAACAAGTACTAACACACCCACAAATGAAAATGTTGTCTGGGAAGATTTACAACATGTAGGAGATGACAAATGGATTGCTACCGGCAAATATAACCCACCGGCCAATACTGGCACTGAGAGCCCTGCAGCCCCTGATATCAAACCTGCATGGGCAACAATTATCTGGAATGGTGGAGTTGTTGCTCCAACAATCGACAGCCTGCATATTGGTGGCTATGGCGAATATCACGCCGTGTTAATCTTGGACAACCACAATACAATTCTTGCTGGAAGTCATGAAACGATTTTGTTTGACCATGTTTCAGGAGACGTTGAGAATATTGAATACACCAGCGTAGCAGCCGTTTCCGATAAATCCAACACAGCATGGCTGTTCAATGGTAAGGGTTCAAAATCAGTGATGAAACTCAATGGCAATGATAGAGAGGTAGAATCCCTACCCCATGATATTCCAATCGATATCGAAACTATCGGATTTGACGGTATTACAATTTTTATGCACGGAACTAACGACGAAGGGCAATCAAAAGTTCTCAGTTTTGACACTTCAGCAATAGGTTCTATAGAGTCCGGAAGCGGTTTCATAAACCTCGCATTCATCGTTGTTTCGATGATAATGTTCGGGATAATGGCCATAAATATATTTGACAAATTAAAGCGATAAATTAAGACAAGAACTGCCTTTAACGGTAAATATCTTGACAACCTTCATTTGCTACGGTCAATGACCATTAACTCCTGCGATGCGAGGTGACTCTATTGTCGAAGAGAACTATGATGGATCAATTCATGGAAATTAAACATGAACATCCCAATACAATCCTGTTCTTTCGCATGGGTGACTTTTACGAATTGTTTCATGAGGACGCCCAAGTTGCTGCTCCAGTGCTTGGACTAGCACTAACTTCGCGTGACAAAAATGCTGAAAACCCCATCCCGATGGCTGGGTTCCCATGGCACGCATTGGAGGATAACCTGAAGATTATGCTTAAATCGGGATTTAAAGTTACAGTAGCTGAGCAAGAACAACAATTACGTGAAGGTGCGAAATTACTGGAACGGGTTGTGACCAGAATATACACTCCAGGCAGTCTTTACGAAGAGTCATTATTAGCTACAAATGAGAGATCGGTATTGAGTTCAATAGTCTTAGCAAAATCTGCGCTCAGCATGGCAGTAATTGATTCATCGACCGGGGAATCTTGGGCTGCAACTTGGTCTGACAATGAGAGGTTTAGCAGTCTTGAGGATGAATTACTACGCTGGAATCCCGCTGAAATAGTACTCTCATCAAAGGATGCTGAGAATGATAATCTTTGTTCAATATTTGCTAATTTGAATAATTGTGTTATATCACAACACAATGTCAACAAAAAACGCCGAATAGAGCGCTTGGAGTCTATACTGCAAGTATCGGATTTAGGCCATCTAGACTTGGATAGTTCCCCATTATCCATCGAGGCTGCGGGACTTGCTGCAGATTATCTAGCAGAGGTTCATTTTAACAGTGAAATACCTTTGAGGGACCTGCAAATTATTGAGGAGACTGGCCATTTGGTTGTTGACCAAACCACCCTTAGGAATCTTGAAATTACAGCGACATTGTCAGGAGACTACGAAGGTAGTTTAATCTCTAGCATGAACTATTGTCGGACCGCCATGGGCAGGCGCTTGTTGAAGACCTGGTTACTAAGGCCATTACACCAGTTAGATGCCATCGAACTAAGGCACAATGCTGTTAGGTCGCTCAAGTCATCATCAAAGAGATTGGATTTGTTGAGGCAAAATCTAGTTGGGCTAAGAGACATGGAAAGATTAGCCACACAATTAGCATACAACAGAAGCAACGCTCGGGACTTGCAGGCTACAGCAATGGCGTTAGAAAGAATGCCAGCAATAATGCAGCTTTGCCGTGATGCAAATGACGAATTTTTACGCCATCTGAGTCAGAATCTCACAGATTTATCAGATATGGCAGAGGATATCATCCGGACCTTGAGAGAAGATTTGCCCATTGGTTTGAGAGACGGTGGGATTATTCGGAAAGGAATCAACACCGATTTAGACGAACTAAGAGTTGTGTCTAATGAAGGTTATCAATGGTTTAAGGAACTCGAATTAAACCTAAGGAAACAATTAGATATACCCTCTTTGAAAATAAAGAATAATCGGCAAATAGGCTGGTTTATCGAAGTTACAAATTCTCATATTGAGAAGGTTCCTAAGGAATGGATTCGAAAGCAGCAGATGACCAACGGTTCCCGTTACACCACTGAAGCAATCGCCCATAGGGATGATCTACTGATGTCTGCCGATTCAAAAATAAAGCAATTAGAATATCAACTGTTTCAAAATTTACGGGACAAATGCCGGTTGAATTCAGTTGCGTTGGCAAACATAGCTGGTAAAATAGCAGCTATTGATGTTCTACAATGCTTTGCTACCGTAGCTCGTAAGCGAAACTGGATTAAACCAACAATGTCTGAAGAAGAAAGCATCTACATAAAACAATCAAGACACCCAGTATTAGAGCAGAATCATGGCTTTGTGGCAAATGATATCATAATGGATAAGAAGAATCGATTTTTACTAATTACCGGCCCAAACATGGGAGGCAAGTCGACATACTTACGTAGCGCAGCGTTAATTTCGATACTTGCACAATCTGGTAGTTATGTTCCGGCAGAATCCGCAAAGTTGGGCTTAGTTGATCGGATATTTACTCGTGTAGGAGCCAGTGATGACTTGAAAAGAGGCCGCTCTACTTTTATGATGGAGATGATTGAGGTGGCACATATTTTGCGTAAAGCAACCAACAAGTCACTGGTTCTTCTTGACGAGATAGGTAGGGGTACCTCCACTTTTGATGGCTTATCTATCGCTTGGTCTGTTACCGAGGACATTTGTAATCGAGTGCAATGTAGGACATTGTTTGCTACTCACTATCATCAACTAGTCGGTCTGGAGAATGACATTGATATTTTGAAAAATATCCATGTTCAGGTATCGCATGTTGATGGAAAATTAAAATTCCTCCACACTATTGCGGATGGCCCTTGCGATGATTCGTATGGTATACAAGTTGCTGCTTTGGCAGGGTTGCCCAGAAGCGTTGTTGAACGAGCATCTGATTTACTTCAATTTCTTGAAAAACAAGCTTACGGAGCAAAGGCAGGAGATGTCGGAGCCCCCTCTGCCAGAGACATAGGGCAAACCAGTTTGATGGGATATTTCGCCGCAGCATCCCTGGCACAAGCGCAAAGTAAGCAAAATCCTACAAAAGAAACTGGGGGAAAATTATCTTCGTTCATTAAAACTCTAGAATTGGATGAAATGTCTCCTAAGGAGGCATTAAACGCACTGTATGAAGCAAGATCGCTGCTGGAGGAATAACATGGTCAAGTCGCCCAAAATAAAGCAACTCGATGAAGAAACTATCGGGCATATCGCTGCTGGTGAGGTTGTTGAAAGACCGGCGCAAGTGGTAAAAGAGTTGATAGAAAATAGTTTAGATGCGGAGGCCACCCAGATCGACATAGTTATCGAAAGAGGTGGTTTTGATTTAATTACCATAACCGACAACGGCACTGGGATTTCACATGACGATATACCCCTTTCAGTGGTGCGACATGCGACCTCAAAATTGACATCTTTTGATGATTTAAATGAAATCTACACCATGGGTTTTCGAGGCGAAGCATTAGCGAGCATTGCCATGGTTTCTGAATTAATGGTCGCCAGCCGAACACAAGATTCAGATGGCCAGAGTATAGCCGTCAAGTTCGGCAAAAAAGGTGCACCTGTGGCACATGGGATGTCTTTTGGCACTATTATCTCAGTAAAAGATATCTTCAAAAATACGCCAGCGAGGCTCTCCTTTCAACGCAGGCCAGCCACTGAAACAGCGAAAATTGTTGAGGTAATAATATCACATGCAATTGCCAACAACACGGTTGGTTTCAAGCTAGTATCAGATCACAAAACCATATTGAATATCCCAAAATCCGAAACCATTGCCGACCGGCTTTACGATATATTAGGTGGCCAGGCAACTCAATTAGTTGAATTAAAGGTGCCTCAACAAGACCTTAATGTACCGGGAGATGAACAATGGACTGGCTGGATAAGCACACCTGATATAACTAGGGGCAAAGGCGATGATATTTACATACTAATCAATGACCGACCTGTAGCGTCAGGTCCTTTTCACCAAGCAATTAGACGGGGATACAAGACCAGGCTGATGCAGGGCAGACACCCTGTTGCAGTGCTATCTCTCAAACTACCGCCATCAGAGGTCGATGTTAACGTCCATCCAACCAAGCGGGAGGTTCGACTAAAACATTCTTGGAGAGTTTTGGAAAGACTCGAGAGAGCAATTGCTTATTCCCTAGAAAATGTTGCTACAGAACCAGAATCCGATGGTAGTATTATCGGGATAACTTCGGTAAAATTAGATGAAAAACCCGTTCAAAATGTATTAGTAAGCAGCATCGCAAATGAGAAAGGAGAATTAGGTCAAGACACAAATAACACTCAGCAAAACGAGATACCAGCATGGGCTATTGCAGCATCAACGCAACTAAATCTGACCGGAAATAAAGCTGATGAAGTAAAAAAAATCGTGAAAGAACGTCCAATATCTCGGTCTGAAACACCACAAGAAACCTTACCAGGTCTAGACAGCAAACCAGTTGCTCCAGCTCTATCGACTGCTGAAAGAGATTTACATCGACACTCGCATAATAGCCGTTCTATATCACCACTTGAAGAAGAAGAATTGCGCGGCGAACAGAATCCTATCGACCTTATGGAACCGCTGGCGCAATTTGCAGACTCATATATCGTAGTGCAATCAAATAACGAGTTGTTACTTATTGATCAACATGCTTTGCATGAAAGAATAAGGTATGAAAGATTGAAAAAATCTGAAAAGCAGTGGGTCGCACAAAGTTTGATTGTGCCGATAGAAGTATTGGCTAATCCAATTCAAAAAGCAATTGCTACTTCCTCTATAGAACAATTACAATCAATGGGTTTCGATTTTATTATTACAGATACTAGTATTACGATTAAATCACATCCATTATTTATTAGTGGACACGATATTGGCGAGATATTCATTGACTTATTACAAGATTTATCAGAGGATGGAGCGCCTCTTGAGACCTTTGATAAACTAAGAGACCATATTGCGTTCATGAATGCTTGCCGAGGAGCAGTTAAAGCAAATGAAAAATTAACAATCGCCGAAATGAGGCGCCTAATCGAGGATATGAGGAAAATACCTAACCCGTGGGCCTGCGTTCACGGCAGACCAACAGCATTGAGAATAAACATTGATTCTCTAGACCATCACTTTGGAAGGCACGGGTAACTTCATTCTAGCCCCAGGCGCACTAGAAAATTCACGTCTGCTATTGTATGCAGACCTTTCCCAAGTATGCTACCACCAAACTTCGTCATCAATATAACTGCGGTCATGAATATTCGATGATCGTTGTAAGAGTTGATTAATTCATTCGGAGTTTTGGGTGTTTGACCACCCTCAATAACCAAACTACTACCTGTAAATGCTAATTCAAGGCCAAAGTGTTCCAATAATTCAATGGTTTTTTCCAACCGGTTACTTTCTTTGTAAACGGTATGAGATATACCAATTATCTCTCCTCCCCCAGATATCGCTATCAAAGCTGAAAGCGGGGTGATTAAATCATTACAATCCGTTAAATCATACACCGAAAAACTGCTTTCATCTATACAAGACAATACTCCTGAGTTCCAATTGATACCTAATTTTTGGGCTTCTCTTTGCAAAATTTCGTTGCCTAATACATCACGATGCTTGGGCCAGTTTGATAGCTTAATTTGGCATTTGTGTAACTTACACAGTAGCATAGCAAAGCTTGCCATAGAGGAGTCTCCCGGTACAATGTAAGTATCTGGCAACTTCGGCTGCCACATCCCAATTTCGAAATAATCATCAATACGTTTTATATCGCCGCCGAAGTCATTACATAATCGCTGTGTGAGTTGATAATGCTTGTTCGATACTGTTTCGCCAACCAGTTTTATTTTTACCGGGCAAGGCAGTAACGCGCTAGCAATCATCCATGAGCTGAGTGGCTGGCTAGATTTGCTACAATCAAGAGATATAGGTCGTTTGTTTATTGCACTTTCATGCCATGGCCCCGATATTACTATCGGTAAATTACTCTGTTCAATCTTCTCGACTGAGATTCCAGAATCGATAAGTGAATTAATTATTGAATCATTCTCCCTAATTGAAAGCGATTCATCACCAGAGATTGACACTTTTTCATTCATTGAAGCAACTAAACCCATCAATATACGCAAAGCAGTACCGGAATTTCCACAATAGATTGGTTTTTGCGGATAAGTAAATCCATTATTGCCTACGCCAACGACTGATAACTTACTTGATGAATCATTTTTTGATTCAATAATTTTGATTCCTAGACAGCGCAGTGCGTCAATCATTGAATACACATCCAGACCTATCGCATCGTGAAAAATTAGTTCTGTGTTCCCATCATTCAAGGACGCTAAGGCTAGTAATCTAATTAGGTGGCTTTTTGATGGCGGTAGTGAGTAGTCAACCGACTCAAAAGATACTTTTGGTATATGGACTACTTCAGAAAAAGTAAGGTCAACCGACTCATTCTGCAAATCCCTCACAGGTATTCGTCTAAGTCATTTAACATGAATGCTTGTAAAACAGTTGAATAACCTCAAAGGCACAGTATCAATTATGCAGGAGGATTCTTATGGAAGGCCTCTGAAGGATTTACGTATCTCAATTACCGATAGGTGTAACTTTCGCTGCAACTATTGTATGCCTCCAGATGAGTTTGGACCTGGTCACAAATTTTTACCAAAAAGCGATATATTGAGTTTTGAGGATATCGTACTATTGGTAAAAGCCATGTTGCCACTCGGCTTAGAGAAAGTAAGGATTACTGGGGGTGAGCCTTTGCTTAGAAAAGACATCACAAATTTGATCGCAATGATTAGACAATGCGGCCCAAAGTTGGATATTGCGCTTACCACCAACGGCAGCCTGCTAGCCAGATTCGCTAGTAGATTAAAACAAGCGGGACTTGATAGAGTTACCGTCAGCCTTGACGGGATTGATGAGCAGATAGTGAAGAGAATCTCAAACTCAAATGTCTCACCGAACGACATAATCTCAGGTATTCAAGCTGCTGCTGAGACTGGTTTGAGAGTAAAAGTAAACACTGTAATAATCAAAAATTACAATGAAAATCAAATTATACCAATAACAAGTATTTTTCGCAAAATGAACGTTGTAGTCCGATTTATCGAATATATGGATGTGGGGGGTACTAAGGATTGGGACCCTAGCCAAGTAGTCTTTGGAGATGATATACGCTCGGTTATTGCCTCTAAATTTGGAAAATTACAGGCGGTTGAGGACCAGAAATATGGTCAAGTTGCAAACCGGTGGGCCTTCGATGATGGCTATGAGATTGGATTTATTGAGTCCATCTCAAAACCGTTTTGCAAATCTTGCACACGCGCCCGAATCTCGGCAAACGGCAGGCTTTACACTTGTTTATTTTCAGAGCGTGGCCATGACCTAAAATCAATGATGAATATGGGTGCTGATGAAGAGGATTTGAGAGTTGCTGTGCTCTCTGTTTGGGGCAAAAGAGCGGACCGATATTCGGAAATAAGGAATCAGCGGAAGCAAACCACGAGACCAGTTGAGATGCATTTTATTGGTGGTTAGTCCTCGATTAGCACCAGTGTAACATCAAATAAAAGCACACCAGAACTCTGGTCAATCAGTTTCATACTCCAAGTTCCACCTTTGGCACCAATTGTTTCTGAGTCAATGACAAAATAATCTCCTTGGGTTACTGAATAGCCTGCGTCACGGTCATGAAAGGATACATTATTCCCAACCGCACCATAAATCTCTGGGTCGTCAACAAAGCCAGTATGCTTCATAGCGTTCGGATTATTTGTGTCGTAAATCTGGAACTCCAACCTAGCAGGATCTAACGCCTGGTCAAGACTGGTTATTCTAACAACATGGAACCCATTGGATAGACCCTTGACACTTACAGTTAGGTCTGGCTCGGATTTTTCAACTGAGTTGATAGCGCCTTGTATCATAACGAAAACCATGCTTGAGAGCATGACTGTGATCGCTAATAGCAAAACAGTGGCAATGACTGGGCTTACAGCCTCATCATCCTGCACCAAGTTATTCTCCATGCATTACCTAATACATCATATATCTTGAATTATCCGGCTCATTCGGACATAATAAGCGTAAACAAAACCACATTGTGAGTTTACAGTTTCCTTGTTGTAGCATACTCTGCGACATTCTCAAGCAGTAGTTTAGCATTTGATTCGGGAAACATAGCGAGATGATTTATCGCCCGTTCAAAATGGTTGTTGATGAGAATTTTCGTATAGTTAAAGCTATCAGATTTTTCAAGCAGATAGATCAATTCATCAAGTAACTCATCAGCAAAATTGTTGATTATTTCTGCCAGTCGTTCTCTATCCTTGCCATGTGATAAAGTCAACGAGTGAATAATTGGTAGGGTCATTTTTCCCTCATGGACATCTGTCCCTCGAGGCTTGCCGATTTGATCATCTCCCAGCAGGTCGAGTAAGTCATCAACTAATTGATAGGCGATTCCAATTTCGTTACCAAATTGTTCTAACGCAACGAGTTGCTCTGCTGATGCTTCTGCGACAATCCCCGCACTTCGACAACCGGAGGCGAATGGGCCTGCGGTTTTTCCTTTGACTATATTGATGTAATCTTCTGGCGAAGTTTTTAGGTTCTGAATATGGTCGATTTGAGAGAATTCAGAGACTGCAATGCTTGAACAGCAGTTCGCAATGTTGCTGACAATATCTTGGTTGTACTGGCCTCCTAAAGCATAACCCTGAACAAATAACCAATCACCAGCTATAATCGCTTTTGACAATCCCGCAGTCTCATGGATTGTTGGAATTCCCCTACGATGGGTAGCTCCATCATTGATGTCGTCATGTACTAATGTAGCAGTGTGAAGAAATTCAAAAGCCATAGCCAATGGCATAATTTTAGTAAGATCTTTTCCCCCTGCAATCTCATATGACAAACACATCATAATTGGCCTCAAGCGTTTACCACCTGCCAATAAAACCCTACCAGATAATTCAACAACCTCTCCAGAATCTATTCTTGCAGCAATCATTTCCTCGAGAGCCGTATCAATTTGTTGGCGCAGTGAATCTAGTCCCTCTTCCACTGACGGTTGAATCTGCCCCATGATACACCCAGTTGGGGTGCCCTTCTTAACCAATGGTCTACGCCCATAAAGCGTTCGGAGCAATCCGAGCCGAGGTATTTACGATGGAAGGCAAGCCAAAATTAGAGGTCTTGACAACGCCTTCACATTTTGATGGTGTCCGTCCACAGATAGAGAATACTATTGTCAAAAACAGAGACTTCTTTAATTTCAAAATGACTGAAATCCCCCACATGAATGTCGCTGTTGACAGCTTGAAGAAAGGGACAGCTGACCTTCTTGCAATGAGTATTGAGCAGTGGAAAACACTAGACAATAAAGGCTTACAAATTTCAGCGTTCCTACCAAGACGAGAACCGACATGGGTTCTCGTTGCCGATGATAAGCCAGAATATCTGCCATACCGAGGAAAGATAGTTTGTGAAAATGAACTCATAACGAGACAGTTACTTAGAATGCGCCCTGATTTGGAAGTCGTTACATTGGCCGCTTTCCTGCAAGGCGGACCTGATGAGATTGGCGAGGGTATTATCGAACAAGATGAAGAATTGTTGCTGTTGGAGAAACTACATGTTGATGGTTCGATTGATGGTTATGCCATCCCAAGGGGAAAATTCGGCCAAATTAAATCTCGGGTTAGACGCCACACGCTTGGAATGCAACGCGAAAAGCCGTCACAAGAATTTGAACGTTCAACATTTATTCCTCCACCATTACAAGGTTTTACTGTGCTAGTTTCTCGGGCTGATTTTCCAAAAAAGGTGATTGCTAGATTAAACGATTCAGCAACTGAACTATGTTATGAAATTGAGAACCATATATTTGAATCACTGAATGATAAAATCAAGCATGTCTGTGGGTTGTTTGTTGAACAAAAAAAACTGTCAACAATCCTCAAACATTATGTCAAGTTGATAGATGATTCATACGCATTGAGGATTGGCGAGAACTATTTGATTCCCAGTGACAAAAAGAGCCGTGACTCAAGAACTAAGTGGAGCCCATCTAGAAATGTTGCCCAAGGACCTAGAATTTGCATTTACTTTGAAGTGCTGGGCAAGAATAGTGATGTATCTTTTGAAATGGTTCGCATAGAACCAATTTCCGGGAATTCGCTAGACCGTGCGAAAAATGTTTTTATTAAAGAAATCAAGTTCTTAGTTGACTTACTTCAAAGAGACCATGACGAACTTAACCGGCTCATATCTGGGCTGCCTCCAGAGTATCAAGCGGCTAAACCGGGCCTTCTTAAGTTGTAATTTATTCAGATTCTATATTAACAGAATCTCCAACCAATCTATCCAAGCCCTGATTTGATATATAAGTCTCTAAATCAATCAGTTCTGATGGCGTCTGATCATCACATAAGTCGATGATTGATTGGTCAATTTCTCGAGCAATTCTTTCCCAAGTTCCTGCGAACCTCTGCAAATCTGATGCAAACCTCTCAATTGCTTCAACTGCCGACATATTAGGGTGTAGAACCAGGGATATATCCGAGGAAATTTTGTCATTGGCCAATTTGAGCCGATTGATATCTGAAAATAGATCAATCATGGTCTTTTTTAGTTCAGCTAAATTATTGTTTTTGGAAAACTTTCTTTGTGCCTTTTCAACGGCTTTTTTCATGGTACCTATGCCAGCGACCATCGCTTCTCTAGCCTTAGAAGACTCCAAAATGGCTTTTTCTGCTTCTGCCATTCGTTCAAATAGAGCCTCCTCTAATCCGGATAAATTCTTCCTGAAATCGGTTTTTACTGTATCAGTCAAAGAATCTACTAAGGCATTTGTATCTTTAATCGCAGCCTTAGAGGATTTGAAACTACGACTCATGGCAATCACCAACGTGCCTCACGATACGCTGGATGCCAAAGATACAATACCTTTACGGAGGTCAAAAAACAGTTAAAAAACCGGAAAAAAACCACCACAAAATAGCGAAACCACATATACTGCGTTGTACGCATATAGTTACAGGTGGTGTGGTGATGAGCAAGGTGGACCTTCTTTGTGAATTGTATCAAGCACGTTTTGACCGCCTGAAGGAAATTGCCTCGGTAAATAATTTACCAAAGAATGGACCTGTAGAAATTGTTAGAGCTAGGCTAATCAAAAGCCTTGTTCTAAGTGACTGGGACCTATCAAAAGAAAGTATCAAGTTAATCAAAAATAAAAGCCTAGGTGAAATACTCGGGGTGTTCGGGTTAAAAAAATCAGGCTCCATTAGAGAGCGGCGACAGAGATTATACCTTCACTTACACGAGGACCCAAAACTATTGACCGCAGAAAACCTAGATACGATGAGCAAACAAGACATACATTCGCTCTGTAAAATCTTGGAATTGCCGCTGACCGGTGATAAACAAACTCTCCTAGTTCGTGTTGCTGGCGTATTAGCCTCTCAGCAGGGCTCCTGGGGAAAAGTCAAAAAATCACTCAAACGTAAAAATGACAATGCCAAATCAAAGATCATAATACCAACTCCAGATGGTGAGGATGGGATAACCAATGCTGAAATCAATGACACTGTCGAGAAGTTTATTGAAGACCACCCTGAAGGTTGGAGCTTCGAAGAAGAATCTGCCCTGAGAAGTAACCTCGCTGATGAAGGGCTTGATATTTCAAGAGTCGATGTAGCAAATTCAATTGACGAAGCACTCAGAACTGGACAATCTGAACCAGAGGTCAGCACGCCAATTCCGATGATGAATCAAACTGCACCAAGCATTGTCAACGATACAGATTTAGACTCACTAGAAAGGGAGGCTGCATTGATTGAAGTTGAAGCCCGCTTACCTGAGATTGAGGCTGCTGCGAGGGATTTCCTGACTGTTAGCTCCACCACAAACAGCGCTGATTTCGAATCCTTTATATCAAGTCTCTCGGGTTACGGCATACCTGTTGACATTATGTCAGTACGTGCTTACTTGAGCGACACAGTAATGAAACTTGAATTTAAGATAGATTCTGAAAAAGATGCAATAAATAGCATGCCCAATTCATGGTCGGAACGTGAAGCAATAAGACAATTTGAAAATTCTAGGAGTTCATTGCGAGACCAATTGTCAAACACCATAGATTTGCACAGTGGGGATTTAGTGAAAGCAAGAATGGCTTTCGAGGAGATTGCTAAATCAATTGGTCTTGATCTCAGAATCCCAAGCATATCGGGTCGTCTTCATGCCCTATTTGACCTCCATGTAGATTTATCACAGGCAGAAGGTCTTCAAGACCCAAATGTTGCGCGTAGAAACAGAGTTTTGAAAATTCTCCACCACGGTTCAGTCCATCTTAAACCAGAGGAAAGAAGAGTTATAGATCGCTTAGAAAGAAACATCACTGCATTTGAACAATTGGTTGAAACAGTTCTAGAAGCATCTGATGATGGCTTTACGGAATCACAACAAGCACTTGTTATCAGATTTTTAGAGTCTAGAGGATATGATGTAAACACTCCTGAACTTCGACCAAAAATACTCGCCTCCGCCGGGATTATTGGCGCTGAATTAGGCTTTATATCGCCATCCGAAATACCTAGAATCGCACCAGGAGTCATTGTTTCAGATTCCGAGGTAGATTCTATTATAACCGAACTAAAAAGTTTAGCAGATAGTTTTAGACCAAAGAAAAATGATTCCTCAGAGGAAATAATTTCTCAAGATGAAAATTTGATTGATGCTGGAGATCGTCTTAAGTCAGCCAAAGAGAAAATCGACCACATTGATGATGTGCTGGCAAGATTAAGAGGCTAATTGCTATCTTGTCGCATAAAAATTCTGAATAACTTGTGTTACAGTTTGGATATCTCGTATATCTCTATTGATTAAGTCGTCCAGTATTTTCTGTCGTTGACTGACATGCTTCTCAAATACATCCGGGGTGACACCTGCTGCTTGACAGATTGTTTCTCTTAATTTTGAGGGTATACCAGTTTCCTCAATTCGGTCATTTACCGGATTATATTTCCAAATAACGTTCAAACGCGGTTTATTGCCCTCCATACCAGCAATTTCTGCGACTTCGGTTATTTTTCTTACCGTCTTGCCATTGACGTGGAGCCTTGCTTGGATAATTATCAAATCCAAGCCCGTTAGCATAATTGGCGGCACTAACATTGGAGGATTTATCATTCTAGTCACAGTCTCCTGAGCAGTGTTAGCGTGAAGTGAACCAAACGAACCATCGTGTCCGGTATTCATTGCAGTAAGCAATGTTGCCGCTTCTGGACCTCTAACCTCACCGACGATAATCCTATCTGGACGCATCCTTAAACTCGATTTAAGACAGTCGTTCATGTCTACTTCCGGCGTTCCATCAGGCCTTTCGCGTCTCGTTTCCATCCTTAACCAGTGGTCGTGATAAACTTGCAGCTCAGCAGTATCTTCAACAGTCAAAAGACGTCTGTGCCAAGGTATATACATCCCTAGGCAATTTAGTGTGGTGGTTTTACCTGAGCCTGTGCCTCCGGCAATCACGAAGTTTGCTGGCCGACTATCAAGACCTTCAATCCAAACCCACATCATTGCCGCAAGTCGGGAATTAACGGTTCCGAATTTAATTAAATCAAGCATTGTTAAAGGATCTTCTCTAAATTTACGAATGGTCAATGTTGGTCCATCTGGCGATATTGGTGGTATAGTTCCATTGACCCTTGAACCGTCTGGTAACCGACCATCAAAAATTGGTACTAGCCCTGGGCCGTCACCCAATGGAACATTGGTGAATGAAGCAATATTCTTGGCTATTTGAATACCACTAGTATCCTCAATCCACACATTGGTTCGACACATCCCATGATTCCTATGAGCGACTTTTACGCATTGAGATCCACCGTTATACATTACTTCTTCAAGATTGTCATCATCAAGTAGAACTGCTAAATCGCCGTATGGATTTGGTTCTATCGAGCCATCGACATGGTAAATCGGTGAGGGATGGTTTGGTTCTGTGTATATTGTTACTCTGCCATATTGCTCTAGTATTTTTTCCGACATTATTTAGCCCCCTATCATTTTCACTGCCCCCAGGTAGAGAAGCATAGAAGTTGACATCCAAAATGGTACCCACCAAAGCATGTCACGCATTCTACCCATCATCCTTCCTGAGACCAGTGCCCCAACTGCTGATGCAGCAGCAAAAAAGTTGGAGAATGTGTTATTAAATCCGTTTATCTGATAACCGGAACTTGCAGGTGCAAACAGGCCGACTATGAATGCAATCAACACGGGTAATCCAATACAGACAAACAATACGATTAATATTCCTCGGCCAGCGAGTTCACTTTCTCTTTTGTTCATCAAATCATTCAATCGCTCATAATCCATCGCTAAATCAGCAAGTATGTTCTGTAAAGGTGCATCCTGTTGAATTGCCGTATCAATCAATACCACGACCCTTTGCACTTGTGGTGACCGAGTCTTCGAGGCAAATGCAGATAATGCAGCATCAAATGAGGAAGCGTGACTACTTTCTAGCGTTTCTGACAATAGTTTGCCGAGGACGCCAGGGGTATTCCTGCCTTGTTCAAGCATTGCTTCTTGCAGACCTCTGCCTGCCCCCACTGCATCGGATAAAGATTCTAGTAATCCCGGCAATTGATTTTCAATACCTCTCCTGCGTCTTCTTTCAATTATTGGAGGAATACCTCCTGCTGCACATGCCAAACCAATCACAAATAGGAACAAGACAAGCATATTATCGTTGAAGGCTTCTAAAAAATCAAAAATCATTTTACAGCCCCGGATCTTTCGTATGTGCCTTGACACCAATCAAAATCATGCCAATAAGTGTGAACAACAGTCCACCATTGACAATAGAGTTAATCATTCCTTGGTCTATAGAACCTATGATTGCTTCTGCACCACCGCCTAGTATTTGGGGTACAAGCCCAACAATAGCCAAAATTATCGGCCCAATCATGCCTATTGAGAGAAGAGTTTCTGGCACTCCGCCTAAATCCTCGATATACTTCTTTACCGATTCATTACGGTCCTCTTCCATTCTTTTCCCCTGTTTTCTTAGTGTCTCGACCAAGTCAGTGTTTTGAGTCAGATTAGTATACATGGTGTTAAGAAGCCGGCGATAGCCATCTGATTCTGCTTTATTCATCATTGCTTTGACCTCAAACTCTAGTCCACGGGATTTTCCTGAACTTAATTTTTTCATCATCATCGAAAAGTCCTTTGATATTATCCCGTAACCACCTTTACCAATCGAGTGCAATGCTGCCTCTAGTCCAACACCGGATGACATTAAAACATCTAATGTTCTGATAACATAGAGAATTTCTCGTTTTTCATCCAGTTTCCGCAAAGGCTATCCCTCAGATTATATCCTCAATAAACTCAAAGGTAAACATCTCGTTTGAACCATCATATTCCATCGTTGCAAATACCACTTTGACATCCCTCTCTTCAAAAGGGTCGTGTATGCAAGGTTGTCCGCTTCTATACATTGCAAGGATTTTTTTGTATTCGTCAATCTTCATCTCCCCAGAAACAGTGTATAGTGTTGATTCTGATCCTTCATCATGAAGGTTATCACCCTCTTGACCCCTAACTATTGTCCTAGTTATTCTCCTTGCAGACTTCACCTTGATGTCGGCGTTTGGTATCCTTATCCAGTCTGAGCTGTTAGTTCCTGATGCGGGGCGAATAAAAAAATCCATTCCAGCCATTGCTCCACCTATCTAAGCCACATCAGACAAGGAACTTGAATGTGTTGGGAGATTTAATTACCTCAAACGAGTCTAAACCAACCAAATGCCGGTTCATGAACCGTGCCATCTTCTGATAATTCCTCAAGCTTTTCCTCTGCTACTGTGCGTTGAAAACCCCTCGCCTCGGCATTAACTAATATTGTCTCAAATTCTACGCCGTCGCCCTGGTCTAGTTTAGTTATTATATCCAAAATTGCTGCCTCTAGGTCTGGTTTACCATTATCCTCTGTTTGGCCTTCATCGGCAGCATCCTCGACAACTAATTTCTGAGGCGCAGGCTTAGTAGCCGCATCCAACCTTCCCTCAGCGATATCTAATGCTTGCATCACATTTAGTCGATAGTGTTCCAAGTCAATTTCTCCATAGTGATTTCTAGAGGCAATTAATCCATTTATTTGTGACTCTGATAAATCGGATTTGGAAAGAGAATCACTGTTCGCATCGAAGTCCAAACTGCCAAGATAAGTTCCCATTCTACTCAACAATGATTGGGAGGTTTTAGCGAGCCAGAAAGCATACCTCTGGGTATCAATTACACACATCTCCTCAGGACGCAGTGAAGTGTAAATTGCGCCCTCATCCGTTTGGTAAAGACGGGTTTTAGCCACCATCAAAACCAAAATCGGTTCCCCAGACTCAAGTCTTGCTGATAATTGAATGGTTAATTCTTTGACAGCGTCAGAAACATAATCTCCAACTGAAAAGTAGTTTATTCCCGAGGGATCTCTTAGTTGGCCTTGATAGATAACTGAGCCATTGGCAACATCTCTAGCCTCAATTCTTTCTAACAATCCTGCAACAATAACCCGATTGACCATAGAGCCTAATTTGGTAACAACGAATGAAGGGTCAAATTCACCAGAACCCTTCTCTGACAGAGTCGATTCACCATATTCAGCAGCAAACATATGTAATGCTGGCTGACGTTTTATTGACCTAACAGGCTGCATTAGTTAATCCCCCATTGTGCTCTGACTTCTGTCGCTAATATGTCGGCATCAGTTGCAGCAATTTCTGCTTTATCGGCTAATATCATCGCTCCTTGATCGTCAATTATTGTCCTTCCACCAACAATTAATTCTCTACCTAACAAGAATTCTCGGATTGATTGAACAAATTCCATTTTTCCTTCAGCCTCTATTTCTGCTACCATCTTTTCCTCGCTTGTTTTCAGTAACTCGAGGGCTGCATCCTTGTTGATTAGTACTGAGGCTGTCACGTTGCCGTTGTCGATAACAAGTCTCAACCTGACATCTTGCTGTGATTCCATCTTTCCAACACACGCATCAGAACTACACATGCCGTCCCTTAGTACACGTCGGCAATCTACGCAACGAGATATTATTCCCGAATCTTCTCTAATACTTACTACTGTACCAGAGGTAGATATTCCCACCCTGCTGGATGAGTTAACTAATTCTGATAACTCAATTTCAACAACGTGCTCTTGTAAATTTATTTCATCATCCCATGGGGCATTGCTAAGAATTTCGACTTGCTCAGCCTTGTCGACTGTAATATCAGGAATTCCTTGCCATGCTCTTACTCGGACTCCAGTCACCTTCACGGTAATTGGCAAATCTTTCGCTTTTACCGGGAGTTCTTGCCAAGCGCTCATTCTACAACGACCTGTTGGGTCAGCAATTTGACCGGCCCACAAGAATCGCTCTTCCCCATCTTTGGTGAAGCTCCTTTTTTGCCATTCTATTATCTGGACTATTGCTTCAACATCTCTTGAACCGTCAGTTAGTTGAGATATAGTTTTCAAACTGTTGCTGTTTAGTTTTTCGACATTGGCAAAATTAGCATCGTGATAAGATTCAATCTTCGTTGTACGCCCAAAGTTTAACTCTGGAGTATCCCTGAATGTTTTAACCTGTGCGCCATCGATTTTAATCAAGTTCCCGACTTTATGATCGAATGGTTCCCAAGATAGAAAACCTATTGTCCCAGTTTCATCGGCTATGCGGCCTCTAACAACTTCTATAGAGCCTGAACCGTCTCTTCTGTGTATTTGATCATCTCTAGAGGAAAGCACTCTCCCGACTACACAAACATAGCCATCACGTGGGATTTCAGCGATGTCAATTGGTTCTCCGGGTTTACTAACTGGCCTAGTACCCTCACGTAATACAGCAACTCTCGCACCCTGATTTATGTTTAGAGACATTTTTCCTTGATATTCGTTTACTGATGCACCCTCTATCCTTACTATCGAACCTGGTGTGATATTAGAATTAGGGCCCCAGTCTTTGTATTCCCATCGGTTTCTTGGACTGCCCTCGTCCCATGGTTTGTCTTCAATCAGTCCAAAAGCAATCTGTTTTTGCTCACCCCTAATGGTTTGTTCCCTAAGATTATGTGAGATTACTTCTACCTCTATCTCGATATCTCGGTCGGTGCCTGAGAGTTCTGATAATGCAGATACTTTCTTTGTTTGTTTTGGTTGCTGATTAGATGAAAGTGAAGATTTCGGTGTGGCGTCGCCTTGAAATCGTCGTATAATCGACCTCAATGCGTCTTGTGGCGGAATGTAAAATTCCTCTTCGTATTTGATGAAGGCTGCTTTAATCTCATCAGTATTTGCATCTGGGCACTCTGACAATACTGCTTTTATGTGCGATTCATATTTGTCAACTGACAAAATGAATCCCTCCTAATTTACTGTTCAATCTAGTATTCTCACATAGTGAGAAACATGCGGGCTCTCGTGCGGTTTGGTTAAGACAATACACTCCCTTTCCTCCTGTAATTTACAGAGAGTGGCGACAGGAAATAAATTATCCCATCGATAACTAAACTGTGTTTATTCGAAGACCTTTACCCAGTAGCACATCCGGAAGATACATAGTTCCTGATGAGTAAGAGCCTTGAGGCCTTACATTGTCACTTAATTTGATGCCTCCTGCCAAGGCTTTGGCCATATTTCCCGACATGCCGGCTTGCTTAATTGGCCCGATTATTTGCCCATCTTCAACCCGCAAAATTGAACTTGTTGTGACTGAAAAATCACCGCTTGTTGGATTTGCAGTATGCGCGCCCATCACACTGTTGACAATGTAACCCTCATCCATCATCTCAATCATATCGTTATAAGAATAACTTTTTGCGCTACTCGTTAAGAAAAGATTGCTGCAACCTGAAGTGGGTGGTGATTGGTGTCCAGACCTAATAGCTGAGCCGGTGGTTTTTGCCGAGTCAATTCGGCCCTCTGCAATCTGCTGCGCAGCATCGCGTGTCGACCACAAAGAGCCGATTAGTTTACCAGATTCGATCAACTGATTGACCCGTGTTGGAACACCCTCACCATCTCGAGAACGTGACGACTTTCCACCCGGTAACGTCGCTTCATCCGTGAGGTTTAGATCGGTTGCTATAACAGATTCACCATTCTTACCTGACCAGAATGATTCCTGCCTAGCTAATTTTTCGCCCTTAATTGCGCTCGGAATAATAACCGAAAACAGTGGTGAAAATCCTTCACTAGTCATCAATATAGGTGAATCTCCCTGCTTTGAATCGACTTTGATTGGATTACGCGTCAAATTTGCCCATTCAACTGCTTTAGGTATGCAATCGGGTATTTGTGGCAGTTTGCTCTTGGATGAGCTGCTTTGCCAAGAGCTTGTTAACTGATTATCTACGTCTATAGATACTTGTACTCCAAGTCCGTGCGTGGTTGTCAATCCTCCTGAATCAATACCTTCACTGGTTAGAATTGCGCTGGCATTAGCGCTAACTCCAATTCCTCCCCCAGTAACCGTAGCGTGTTTGTCAAGCGATGCGACTTCTGAAATTATAGCATCCGCTTGAGTCAATAAATCCTCAGACGTAGTCTCGGTTATTGATCTATCATAGAGGCCGTCAATTTTTGATGCCGGCTGTTCGGAAGGCAGGACAAAACCATCAATAGAAGGAGACATACGAGCAATAGACAATGCACTATTGATCGCACTTTCTGCAGAGTGAACATCCACTAAGTATGCGTAACCAAATCTACCTTCATCGAGTATTCTAATTCCATAGCCACCTTCACCACCACCTGCTGCTAGGGAAATCTTACCGCCCTCGATGTCTACTTGATGGCCGTAAGATTGAGTAGCAACAACCTCCCAACTAGAGATTCCGAGGTTCTGACACTTGGTAGCGATGGTTTGACATCCATCCTGAAGTCTTTCTAAGGCACTATCTGGCAGCATATCTAGCCCACCAAAGCTTCACTGATTCTCATTACTGGACCACCATCTCCGACTGGTACGGTCTGGCCCTTTCCGCAATAACCAGGTGCTGCTAATCTGGCATCTTTGGTCAGCCCGTCGACATTATTGAGAATTTCAAGGGTCAATCCGCTAATACTTACATCCCTCAACGGTGAGGTTATTTCGCCATTCTCAATCAACCAAGCCTCTTGAGCTGCGAATTGGAATGAACCTCGACCAGTATCAACTTGACCACCGCGTGACCCGCATGCATAAACTCCATAGTCGATATCTTCAATCAACTCATCAAAGTTAGAGTGATTGCCTCCCATGATTAATGTGTTTGACATTCTAACTAGGGGATGATGTAGCCCGTCTTGTGCTCGTGCGCCAGCGTTCGGTTTGATATCAAAATAATCGGCCGTTTCTCTGTGATTCAGGTACTCGGTTAGAATCCCATTTTTGATTAAGCATTTTTCTGTGGTATCTAGACCTTCATCGTCTACCGGATGTGAGCCAAAACCTCCTCTGATTGTTGGGTCATCGACTACAGTTACAATGTCACTTCCTATTTTTTGCCCAAGTTTACCATCCAAGCAGGAATCTCCAGCCGCTACTAAGTCTGCTTCACAAGGATGGCCAAGTGCTTCATGAATGTAAACTCCAGTTAGGTCACGGTCAGCAATTAATGGTATTTTTCCCGATGGGGCTCGGTCTGCTTTTAGTAGCCTGAGCGCAGATTTCTTAGCAGTTTCTCCCAGTTCATTAATATCGCATGACTCAATCAATTCTAAACCACCCTCACCACCAAATCTGGTTCTGTAAGAGACGACATCAGAACCCTCTCTTGCTGTTGCCATACCGTTAATTAACGATCTTTGAAAACTCCAACAGCGATTCATTCCTTCGCTGCTGAGGAATTCTGTATGAATATGTTCATCGTGCCACCCACACGCTACCGATACTATGTTATTATGACCAGAAGCAGAATCAGTGAACAAGCTCATGTATTCTAACCGTTCAGACAATTCAGTATTTCTCACATCTTTTCTCGGGCGCCAATGCGTTTCATCATTAACAATTGGAACCTCTGCTAGAGAAATTGGCCGGTCTTTGTCTGTTCTTCGAGCAGCCACCGACTTAGCGAGTTTTAGTGTCGGGGCCATTTGATGTTCTAGAGAGCCGAAATCTGTTGTGGAATGGACCCCCCATGCGCCGTCTGCTAAGACTCGTATCGTTGCTCCAATTTCCTGTCCCGGTATTGCTCGCTCTAGTTTGTTATCGCGCATGGATACTTGATAATCAGTATATGCAACTAATCTAACTTCCGCATATGTTGCGCCTTCGCTGGTTATCTTGTCAAGACACTTGCTCAACTTTTCAATATCTAAGTATCTGTGACTCTTTTCTACCATGCTTGAGTCAGGGGATTTGGTCACCACCATACCGTAACCCATGTATCAGAGGTGTTTGAATGCTTCTTTCGAATGATTAAGAATTAAGTTCAGTTGAGATCATAAAACCAATTAGTCTATCCTCAGTCTCCTCACTAATATTGTCAACACTAATCCCTAAGTTTTCCAGTCCGAATGCAGACATTTCTGGAGAACCACTGAGGGCTCTAATGTTGAGAGATTTTACCAAATTATCAAACATTTGAATTACTTCATCGGAATCAAAATCCGGAATGATTTCTCCTTCTGAGAACTCAGCCTTCGGTAGGTGAACTATCCAAGCATAGCGGTGAGATACATTTATTCCTACTTTCTTGAAAGCCTCTGTTACATGATGAGTTCCAGCCATATATCGTAAAAATTCGGCGTCAATCGACCGTGCTAATGCACGGTCTTGCCCAAAGGCTCGCTGGGCAAGGAGCCATGCTGTCCACAGTTGATGTTGAGATAAAGCCGCATGCTCAGCCAACAATAACCAGTTTTGGTCAGGCCTACAACTTATGAAATTCTTGATAAATGCTTCATCAGTATTTGCGATATCAACTTTGAAGCATGGGAAGCGAGGCATCTCCATAAATCACCCTGAAATCATCAGTTCTTCAATAATCCGCATCATTCTCACTTTCCAATGGTATGTCATCTTGGCGTTCTGATTTAGTAGATTTAGCAGATTTCTTCAACACTTTTTCTATTTCCAACAGTATCTTATCCAGTAACTGAGGTCCCCATCCTCTCATTTTCAAAATTTCTTGGGTTTGTTTCCTATTGATATTAGCAACATCGATTGGATTTCTTAAACCGAGTTCCGACAACTCACGTGCTCTCATTCTACCAACATTAGGAATATTGACTAGAGATAGCAAGTCTTCTTTACAGCCATGACGTACTCGCAACCTAAGCGTGTCAAGAATTTTGACAATCTCAGCAATCTGAGCCATATGCTCATCTGAAAAAACATCGTCAGTTAGGATTACCTCACGAGAGGCATGTATCAACCACTCCATAATATCAACGCGGTAATTGATATCTCCAGGGCTGACGTCTAATTCTTTCTCTATCGAACGTATGTTATGCTCTTCAGCCCACATTTCAATCATCCATGCGGATTTAACATTTGACAGCAACATCTCATCATAACTTGAATCCGATAGTAATTGGTCTTCGACGGCATTGGTCTTCAACCACAATTTTGAGTTGATGTCCATGTCTGAATTTTTTGCCCACAGTGAGGTGAAGTCTGGTGTTGATGTTGCTAAATGAAGCAAACCAAAATTGGTAACTGGCCCAATACCCTTGACTAATCGGCGAACAGACCTTCGCAAACCAGTTCTAATTATTGCAGCGGATAGAGGATCTAGGTATAGTTGTGTTACCCTTTCTCCCATCGCGGTTGCTTCATACATCATGCCATCTGAATTTGAGGATCGCTCATTGTGCCATGCGCCTGCATTGTGTAAATTAGTTGCGGGACTAAACCCGAATTCAGCGGTTTTGTATGCTGATTGTCTTGGCCTTAGTTCCGCAATCGGTTGCTCCGAAACCTCAACTCCGCTGATGTTTTTTGCTGCGCTTGCCCACAATGGAATATTATCATCCCAATCATGGGACGGGAGGTCTTCATAATCCGGTCTTAATTTGAGGTAGTCATCATCAACTCCTAACTTGCGAATAAATCGCTCTTGAATTAACCAATTCAGTGTATCATCAATTTTATCTGTCAATATCTGTTTTGGAATTGAATGCCCGAGAAATGTTGCTGCGAAGAAATCACCAATATCTCCACGATGTTGTAATCCGCCGGTGGCAATTATCGAAAGTATATGCGTTCTTAAAGCAGGCTCTCCAGCTAGTTTCGACGTTATCGGCTCTATCTCGCCAAAGAAATATTTCTCACTTACCATGTCGGCAACTTCCCAACCATCCGTACCTTTGCATAGCACCCATGCCTCTCCGAAATCATCATACTTTGGCCGCCCCGCCCTGCCCAGCATTTGCCTTACTTCCATTACCGGGAGTGGCCTGCTCATGCCATCATCCCATCGCTTTATGTCTCGAACAAGGACACGCCTCGCTGGAAGATTAACTCCAGCAGCGAGTGTTGGAGTGGCAGTCAAACAGTTGATCAATCCCTGCTTGAAGGCGCGTTCAATTATCTTCCTCTGCCCATGGGTTAATCCTGCATGATGGAATGCTGTCCCTCCTTTGAGGCACTCAATCAATTTATCAGCCATTGCAGACTGTCTATTACCCTCTATAGACTGGGCAACATTGTTAAATTGAGAGATTTTTTCCGGAGAGTGTTTCGATAATTTTTTTATTGTTTTTTTAGCAAGTTTTAGGGCTTCTGATTCGGCACTTTTTCTGGTCCCAACAAAAATTAACAACTGTCCGTCAGCATCAATTGAATCATTTAACGCGACCCATGTTGGGTGAGATTTGGGGCCGGATAGGTCACGCGGCGGAGTCAGTTTGCTAGGTTCTGATGAAAGGGCCGATGATTGAACGAGCCTTGGTTCAAGATGTAGGTCATGGAATGTACTATATTCCAATGCAACTGGTCGCCAATCAGACAATATTAGTTCGGCATCTAGCCAATCCGCTAATTCTTGACAATTCCCCACCGTGGCAGATAGTGCAATAATCTGAGCTTTAGGTTTGAGGTATCTTAGTTTTGTAAGATTAATTTCCAAGGTTGGACCTCTACTAACATCGTTCATTAAATGAAATTCATCTGCCACTATGATTGATACATTGGACATAACTTCAGACCTATTTCTGATTATCGAATCTAATTTTTCAGAGGTGCATATGAGAATATCACAATCGTTAATTCTCTTTGCCTCTGAAGTTGCATCACCGATTCCGAGTCCAATTGTTAGATTTAGCGCCTTGCCCAGCTGGGAGAGTTCTTCATATTTTTCTGTGGCAAGAGCCTTCAAAGGGACAATGTATACAGCCCTAGATCCGACTTCTTCTAACATTAATTTACGTAATATTGCAATGTAAGCAATTAGTGACTTACCACTAGCAGTAGGTATTGCAATTAGTGAACTAGCTCCGTTAAAAATTGGTTCCATAGCATCTGTTTGAGGTGGATGGAGTTGACTGATTCCCCATTCAGATTGAAAAAATTGGCGAGCCTTTTCAGGCAATTCTAGGTCGCTAACCGACATAGTATTCTCTGCCATGTAACCACTCTGTTGCCAATAGTCCAAAAGGACAACGCTTGGTTATTTCACTCCGACATCAATAAAACCCTCCTGTTACTGCACAAACACATGAGCGATGACATTGATTCAATGGTTGAAGAGAGGCTTTCGGTTTTTGATGATGAGCCTGACCTAAACGATTGGGTCGAAGTAATGTGCGGAGCCGCAATGGCAGTACTTGGAATATTCCACTTAATTGAGCCGGGTGAATTGGTCGATGAAAATATCATGAGATGGTTTGCGGCGGCGGTAGTTGCTGCGGGTGCTGTATGGGCAGGGCACGGGCTCAAGGATATGGCAGTAAAGGAAGTTAGAAGATCAATTGCAATACTAGACATGTCAGAGAATAGTGATGTTGGACCAAATCACGGCCTAATACGTGATGTTTTGCTGAATCCCGAAACATACCGCGAGTTCTTGCTTAGTGCTTATGAAACCGCTTGGGAAGATGGGGTGATTACTGAACAAGAACTGAATGAATTAAAATCATTCCAGACCGCTTTGGGTATATCAGATGAGGATGCTGCGAGAATGAATGTCGAAGCGGCAATGAAATCTGCAGCAAAGGATGGTGAAATTACTGAAGATGAGAAGTCGATGATTAAGATTGCTGCAAAGGAAGCAGACATGGATGAAGACGAAGCGGTTGAAACCGCAAAGAAAAAAGCCAAGAAAGGAAAATCAAAAAAGTGAGCCATCTATAATTTGATATCATTCAACACTACTAAGCACTTCTTACATTTATATCGACCATTACTAGGTTTCTTTCTAGGTATCTCAGTGTCACAACCGCTGCAAACCCACAGCCATTTTGCGGATTTTTTACACAAATATTCTGTAAATTTTGGTGCTAATTTTGCTGCCTCGCGGCCTGGCCAAGCTCTTTCTATGCTACGAAATAATGAATCATGTTTGACAAAACCTAGTGCGTGAATAAATTCATGGTGCAAAACATATGCAGCATATGCACTCCACTTTTTGCCTAACAGTTCTGGATGTAGTTCAATGATCTCGATGTTATGAACACCAAGTTCGTGAATAGTAATTCCTTTTGGCCACTTTGCGACCCCGTGTTTTCTTGTCGCATTTTTCCTCAGTAAACCGAGATTAATTCGTCTTAATGGTTGCAAATCATAGTCTTGCCATATCTCCATGTCAAGCATCACGTTAATGACAAAATCCCTCAAATCTTCTAACAAAATAATTTGCGATTTATTGGGCCTTACCATAGCGCTAATTCCACCTATGATATGCTGGGTGTCCTTCTTTAACTGCCACAAACAACCCTGATCCGCTGGCGCAAACTTTGCCATCTGCCTCAAGTAGTAACTCAACATTGACTTTATCACCGTCGATCTCACAGATTTGGCTGGTGATAGTCAATTTTTTACCAAACGGAGTTGGTCGCTTTAGTTTAACCGAATATGAAGCGGTTACAGTACAAGGTGGCTCAGTCAGGTTTTTTGAATCCATTATTGCTACAGCAGCGGTCCAGTTACCGTGACAATCTAACAAGGTTCCAATAATCCCGCCATTTATCATGCCTGGAAAGGCTTGGTGCTCTTTGCTTGGAAGGAATTCCATAATCAAGCCATTGTCAATCCTGTAACTTTCTATCCTCAAGCCAGCATTATTCGCTGGTCCACAGCCAAAACAAATAGAATTTGGTGCATACTGTTGTTGTACGCAAATTTCTGTCATGGCTAACCTACACATTAGATGCATTTGTTTATTGTGTTAATTTTTTCTACAATCGCATAATTCATTGATTAGTTACCCCTGCCCGTAACATGGGCGGTCGGAAGAAAGTCAAGAAAACCAAAGTCCGCCTAGCCCATGAACTGCCAAGGCGGCGGAAAATTGCCATACAAGAGGCTCTTGATGCACACCAAACCTCAGATCGCCCAGAGTGGGACAGAAGCGCAGAATGGGGTAATATCAAGTTGTTTAGGAAAACGATCAAAGCTGGAACCATTAGGACAATATCACTGCCCCTACTAGAGGTTGATCTGGGAGACCCATGGCCGATTCCAATTACCATAATTCATGGCTCAAGGCCGGGCCCCACAATAACAATTCTTGGTGGAATACACGGCGATGAACTAACCGGTGCCTCAGCTTGCACCCACTTATTATCGAATTCTTTTACGGACATTGGTAAGAGTTTGGACCCTAAACAACTCGCCGGAACTATACGCATTGTTCCAGTAGTCAACCTACCTGGTTACCGCAGTAAATCAAGATATTTTCCCGATGGTAGGGATTTGAACCGGAATTTTCCCGGTGATTTTAAGGGGTCAACAACGAAACGTGTTGCGGCGCAAGTATGGAAATACTTACTAAGCGACAGTGACGCAATAATAGACCTTCACAGTGCGGCCAAAGGGAGGTCAAATATGCCTCAATTAAGGGTTAACTTAGCCCACGCTGGGTCTAATATCCTTGCAAAGGCATTCGGCATTGAAATATTACTAGATTCAAAGGCGCCATCAGGTTCACTTAGAAAAGCCGCTAATGAACAAGATATTCCGGCGATAACATATGAAGGCGGTGGTGCTAACTTATTAGACAATACTACAGTGAAGGTGGCAATTCACGGAGTTTTGAATGTCTTAAGGTCGCTTAGAATGATTCCGGGCACGCCAAATAGACCTCGGTTTAGAATGCTAGCAAGTGGCTCCAGATGGCTCAGAGCTGGAGAAGGTGGATTGCTGGATATGTTCGTCTCTGCAGGCTCAGTGATGCGTGAAGGTGAGGTTATTGCCACAATATCTGATCCAGCAACTCCTGGCTTGACCGTTGACATAGTTGCACCAGAGGATGGATTGCTAATCGGGGCAGCGACCAATCCATTCACTGCTTCAGGTATGCCCGTTGGTCATTTTCTACCAGTGTCAAAACATATTACATTACTCGAAGAACAAATCGATTCTTTGGGTAAGTTCGTCGTCTGTGGTTCGGACGAAAAACCATCATGGCGTGAGGAAACAGATGTGAGTGAAGTTGCTTTGGAGGGTGAATGGAGCGGCGGTAGTGTTGACAGTGAATGGGTAAATGCTGCCTCAAATCAGAAGATTCTCGATACTTACGAAGAATTCGAGTAATCATTGGCTGAGAAATTGATGAACAGCAGATTCAACTTCACTATCAAGCATGTTCCTTCGTTGAGATTTTGCAACCTCGAATAGGTGCGAAACTAATTCGTCACTAACTTCATAGCCATTTTGTTCGAGCCACCAAACGATGTTTGATCGACCTGCCATATGACCGATTCTAATTACCTGCTTAAGTCCAAAATCACCGGCAGGGACACCTGAATATACTCTATCGGCTAACCAATCGTCACCTTTTCTCATCGCTTTTATCACTGCTGAGGCATGAACTCCTGTGCCAGTTTCGAATGCGTCAGTACCAAATATTGGGTAATTGCGGGGTAGTGGGACTTCGATATATTTGTTAGCGGTTCTGACATATTCATCAAGCAGAGTAAGGTCATTGTCTATAACGCCCATCAATTTTAGATTTACTAATGTCTGGTCAAGCGGTGCATTACCGGCTCGCTCACCAACACCCAAGGCGGTTCCATGAATTACATCGGCACCGGCTTCGACTGCTGCTATATTGTTGGCAACACCCAAACCACGATCTTGATGCCCATGCCAATTAACCTCGATTTCACTGCGTTTGTAACCACCATCTTTGATGACCTCTTCATCGATAAAATGCAACAGTTTCTTTACCCCATTTGGCGTTACGTGCCCACATGTATCACATACACACAACCTACGCACACCTAATTCCATTGCTCTTTGATATATTGCTCTGACATCCTCTGGATTAGATCTTGTGGTGTCCTCGGTAACGAACATCACCGGTACGTCGTTTGCCACAGCATATGTAACAGCTTTTTCCATTGTTGAGATTAGTTTCTCCATAGTCCAGCCCTCGGTATATTGACGGATGGGGCTGGTTCCCAAAAATGCCGATGCTTGTATTTGGATACCGTGCTGTTCTTGCATCTCAACCAGTGGTTCAATGTCTTGCATCAAGGTTCTGACCGCCGCACCTGGCCTTATTTTGTATTCATTACCAATGATGTGAGATAGCATTGCATTGATGTGTTCTCGGTGAAAAGGTCCCGCTCCTGGTAATCCAAGGTCGACTTTTTCAATGCCAAGCTTTTCCATGTAGTCTAGAAGTTCTGTTTTCTCAGCGATTGTTGGGTTTCTAGCGCTAGGGCTTTGCAGACCATCACGCAAAGTTTCATCGTCAAACCATACGCCATGGGGATGATTGTCGGGATTTCTATTGATTTCGTAATCAATAACATTCCAATCGTAAATCAATTTGTTCGTATCCATAGATACCCGCCTCGCAATGTCGGTTGATTCAACCACAGCACTTATTCAATTTGAATCCGTCGCTGTAATCTCACTCTTCTTCTGATGATTTAGCATCCATAGCGGCTTCAAATTCTTCCCTACTAATCATTCCATCACCGTCTGTATCCATCTCATCAAACTGGTCTTCCTCAAGTAATTCTGCTGGCAGTCTAGCGGTGAAAATTATTTCATCAACATATCCATCTCTCGCCTTGTTGCGCAACTCCATTATCCGCGTACCTTTGGATTTCTTTGTCTTCGTATCCTTAGTTTGACCAGTTACAATCCTTATCATCATACCTTTCTTCGTGAGGATGAAAAGATTATCACCCAAATCCGGGATGTGTTTTGCGGATATTATTTCATCATCGGTATCTATATTCATGGTAAAAGCACCTTTAGCACCGGGTTTGGTTTTTCTGTAACCATCAGTCTTGTATAGAGGTTGACCGGTTTCCTTGTGCAATTTGTGATTTCCTTCCTCTGTTAGAATTGGTTGTCGCTCAGCAGTTCCCAATCTGCTTCTCTTAGCCATACCATTTTTTGTCACTGTGAGTATGTTCGTCTCGGGATTATCGGTAGCAATCATCGCCACAACGTGACCTCCATCTGCCCCTTTTCTATCGCCGGTCTTAATTCCGTAAACTCCGCCAGAAACCCGACCGGAGGCTCTTATACCAGAGCAAGCAAACCTACTAGCAAATCCTGTGCTTGAAATCATCACGATATCGGAATCATCAGTCCCTGAGCGGACATTAACCAGTGAGTCACCATCCAATTTGAACCTCAAAGCGTATTTGCCATTGCGATTTATCCTGACATATTCCTCTAATTTAGTCTTCTTGATTAGACCTTTCTTGGTAGCAAACAATAGATAGTGCCCAGCAGGGTTTTCTAGTAGATCTCTGCTTATTGGTAGAATAGATACTATATTTTCATCATCTCTAAGACTTTCGAGCAAATTACGTATGTGGCCCCCGCGTGAAAGACGACTACCCAAAGGAGTCTCCCAGGCTTTCAATCCATAAACTCTGCCTTGGTCGGTAAAAATAAGTAATCTATCTTTACTGAAACAGGTGATGATTAACTGCGGAGTGTCTTCTTCTTTGGTTGTAACACCTTTGAGGCCTTTACCACCACGGTTCTGAATTCTGAATGCCTCTACTGGTAAATGTCTAATGTAGTTATCTTCACTAAGCGTTATAGCAATAGCGCGTTCTTCAATTAAATCCTCTCGATCCATAGATAACGGCATTGGGTCGATGTAAGAACGACGCTCGTCGCCGTGTTTCTCAACCATATCGTTTAATTCATCTAAAAGGATGGTTAACCTCCTAAGTCTGGAACTAATAACATCGCGTAGATCTGCAATCTTATTTTGTAATTCAGTATATTCGTTTTGCACCTTCTCTACATCTAGTCTACTCAATTGGTACAGCCGTCTCTCCGCAATCGCTTTCGCTTGTGGTTCAGTAAACTCAAACGGGGCGATGCCCGAATAATTTTCCACACCTTTTAGGATATTTTCGAATTGCTCTCTTGATGCACTGCCCTTACCAACCTCGATTACATCATCGATTCGATCTTGCGCCTTTACCAAGCCTTCCAATATGTGAGCTCTGGCTTCCGCTTTTTCTAATTCAAATTTCGCCCTTCGCTCTATAACTGATTCACGATGTTGAACGTATGTGTGAAGCATAACAGGTAGGGTTAGAAGAACTGGTCTGCCATCTAATATGCCCATCATATTTGCCGAATACGATTCCTGCAATCTACTTGATTTGTAAAGTTGGTTCAAAACTGCATTGGGGTCGGCATTATTTTTCACTTCGATAACAACTCTAATACCCTCTTTTGAGGATTCATCACGGATGTCTCGAATGCCGATGACCGTACCTTTGGTAACCAAGTCTGCAATTTGAACTAACATATCTGCTTTTTTGACTTGATATGGTATTTCATGTATGATTATACGTTTGCCATTAGAGTCATCTAAAACATCACATTTGGACCTTACATGAAACCGGCCTTTACCGTTGGTATACATGTCGTAAATACCATCCACTCCATGAATTCCTGCTCCGGTTGGGAAATCTGGTCCTTTGACATGTTCCATGTATTCTTCAATGGTAATGCTTGGCATCTGAGTCGAATCGACGCCCTCTTCGATAATAGTGTTAACATGTAAATTCACTGCACCGGCAACTTCTGTTAGATTGTGTGGCGGAATTCTTGTTGCCATTCCAACCGCAATACCATCACTACCATTAAGAATCAAGTTTGGCAACCTCGATGGCAAAACAGTCGGTTCTTGCTCAGAATCATCGAAGTTAGCTTGAAAATCGACTGTGTTTTTATCTATATCCTCGAGCATGTGCTTGGATATTCTGTCAAGTCTACTCTCCGTATAACGCATTGCGGCTGGAGGATCGCCGTCTATAGAACCGAAGTTACCTTGGCCGTCTACGAGTGGATAGCGGAGTGAAAAATCCTGTGCCATTCTGACCATTGTATCATAAATTGACTGGTCGCCATGGGGATGATATTTACCCATTACCTCACCTACCGAGCGGGC
>CEUG01080962.1_pt1 | contig 33702 bp, 23 predicted proteins | sample 531421 | NCBI WGS metagenome assembly CEUG01 (sample SAMEA2622901, study PRJEB7988) | marine metagenome | biome: marine biome (ENVO:00000447); feature: surface water layer (ENVO:00002042); material: "saline water (ENVO:00002010), including plankton (ENVO:xxxxxxxx)" | depth 5 m | reverse complement strand
TCATCGATATCCAATACTCCGTCATTGTCGTCGTCCTGGTCCGAGATGTCACAGTCGTGATCCATGTCATTGTCTGCAGGAACTGAGTTGGCGTCCATTGGGTCAGTGCCACAGTTTGGCTCCTCGTCATCCAACCAGCCATCGTTGTCGTCATCGCTGTCAGCGTAGTCACCTAGGCCGTCACCATCGTTGTCAGCAAACTCGGATGCGTCGAATGGGAATGCGTCCAATGTGTCCACAACACCATCGCCGTCATCATCCGTGTCTAACTTGTCACAAACCATGTCTCCATCGTAGTCGGCAGGAACTGAGTCACCATCTAATGGGTCACTTCCACAGTCCTCTTCCTCAGAGTCAGTCCATGCGTCGCCATCATCATTCAGGTCCGCATTGTTACCGATGCCGTCCATGTCTGTGTCATACCACTCTGTAACGTCTAGAGGGAAGGCATCAGCTAGGTCGCTGAATCCATCGTTATCGTCGTCTAGATCTTCTACGAGGTTAGTTGCACAATCCGCGACAAGAGAGTCAGGGTATCCGTCGCCATCAGTATCTACAGCAGCACAAGCGGATAGTGGGAATGCGTCGTCATCATTCGACACGCCGTCACCGTCGATGTCATCGTCGTTTACGTCGCAAATACCGTCGCCGTCTGAATCGATTGGTACGTTTGTAGAGACTAATGGGTCAGACATACAATCTACTTCGTGAGTATCCAAATAACCATCGTTGTCGTCATCAGAATCAGCCATCAAGGTAGTTTCGAAGAGTGAATTATCTGGGTCGTACAGGTATGCTGAAGCGTTTTCAGTCCATCCTGGATGGATTTCGTCTGGATATTCGTCACCATCTGTGTTGACACTCGCACCACCGTCTGCTGGGTAGTAGTCTGCATCATTAGCAACTCCATCCCCATCCATATCTAGGTCTAGAGGGTCACAAATTCCATCCATATCCATGTCTGCAGGGAAGCTTGCTGCATCAAACGCATCGGTCAGACAGTCGGTTTCGTCATCATTCAGCCAACCATCGCCATCGATGTCATCGTCTGCATTGTCTCCAATGTTATCTCCATCAAGGTCACCAGACTCATTCTGATCGAATGGGAACTGATCCAATGTGTCGTCAATACCGTCGTTGTCATCATCTGGATCCAACTCATCGCAGATTCCGTCTGCATCGTTGTCAGGCGGATAGCTTGTGTTGTCCAATGGATCGTATGTAGCACCTGTGGTAGATGCTGCGGCACAATCTGTTTCTTCTGTATCTAACCACGTATCACCGTCGGTATCGAGAGTGAATATGTAGTAGGATATGGTGTACCATCCAGTTGTTTCGTCGTGATATGTATTAGCGCGCACGTATAGAGCAACTATCTCGCCACCAGTGAAGGAAGCACTGTTGTTAGTACCCACATCATCTGGATCACAATCATAACATGAATCTAGGAAGCTACCTGTTGATGAGTAAAGAGTCATCGAGTAACTTGTAGAGGTATCTGCATACATTGTAATCTCAATTCCATAATCCTGTGGTACATCGAAGTTGTAGAAGTCTCTGTAATCCAGAGCACTGTGAGCCCAGCCAGTGAATGTGTGATTAACACCTACTGTACTGTTCATCATCAATCCATCATCACAGTCTCCATACAATAAACAATCGATGTAGATATCTGGTGCATCGCTGCAGGTTCCAGCATCGTCGTCTGCACATGGTAGGTTTGCAATATCGTCCCACTCAATATCGATTTGATACTCGAAATCAGTGTCTCCAACCATATTCCATGACCAGATGTCAATTGATACGAATTCTCCCTCATTGAAGTGAGTAGTTTGTGATTCCAACGGATTCACGAAGTTGGTGATGTAGGCAACAATTCCTTCATTTCCATTGGTGTATGGCTGATGATAAGCATCAGGTTGGAAAATTGTAGCCGATACTGCTGAGTCGTCATCGCTCGACACGGTGATGTTTGCATAGTATCCCATTGGAATAGCTAGTCTGTATGCGTCGACACGATCCCAAACGTGGTTGATTGTACCAGTCATTGATGCGTCAATAGGCACACCTGTTGCGTTTTGGGTACTAGCGTTGAGCCATGTAACCGTACCATCGGCTGTCGTTCCATCATTGAAGTGAACACCACCAAGGTACCATTGACTGGTTCCGAAGTCTAGGTGGTGGTCAGCTGCATCGCCTCCAGTACCTGCGTCATCCTGACCCGCGTCAGGTCCGTTGTCCACAGTCCACATCTGGACAATCATTGTGTACATTCCAGAACCAACCACCGCGTCTAGGGTAATTGTTTCAGTAGAACCTCCTGTTACAGGATTGTACACCATTGTAATTGGACCTGCAGGGTCAGCACCACCGAGATTGTTTCCGAACGAGGAGTATAGATCGATATCGTTCTTCACATCGCTTACTACTGAGACAGTTATTCCGTAATTCTCAGGGATGTATATCTCGTAATAATCCTCAGAGTCCCAAGCATCGTGTAGATATCCTGTGTACGAATAATTAGCAGAATACAATGTTCCTGGTGCTGTACTGGTAGTATCTGCACCAGCAGCGCTGTCAGGGATTACCATGTTTTGGTGCATCAAGACGTTGAAGAATTCGTAGTTGATAGTGTAGTTAACAACTGTATCCTCTGGAAGTGAATCAACTAGGACCTCGAACACTACGTCGTTAGCCTGCTGAGTAGGTGGGTAGCTTCTGTAAGCCTCAAGAGTACAGGTGCAACCATCACCATATGAGTCAGTAACAGATACAGTGTACGTACCTGCTGCTGTCCATTCCCATGCTGCAAGATCGTAGTATGAGTTAGACGCGAAATAAATTGACGTTCCCGATACGTATACTCCAGGGTTGCGTCCATATTGTGTAGAAGTACCATCAGGTTCGGTGACTGTCACCATGACCTCGGATCCCCACGACCTAGTGTCTAGTTCAATGTCAAGCATATCTCCAGTGTTTAGAGTGACTGTACAAGAATCGGTTCCAGAACCAAATGATTCCAATGAACACTCAAGATCTCTAGCCATAGTTCCTGGCATGAATAATCCACTAGTGTTACTAGACACAGCCTGTATTGATGCATCGTCCTTTGTGGCGGACATGACTGAACGTAGTGACGAGCCGTCGTTGACTGTCATTGAGAAGTCTAGGCCCTCAAAGAGTTCATCATCAGAGTCATCCCATTCGAGAGTAGCGAACACTCCTTGACCGGATGGAACGTAGACTTGGTAGTAATCTTCGTCATCATAGTCTTGACAGATTGTACCTGTGATTTGGCCACCAGTGACTACAATTGTAGATTCTGTGCTGGTTAGTGGGTCTTCGTCTGGCGCATCTAGGCCTGAGCCTCCGTCGTTAGAAGTAGCGCATGGAGCGTTAGCGGCTGGAGTGTATTCAACCGACACTGTGTAGGTGTATCCTGAAGCCTGAGAATAAATCCAGCTTGGGGACGGTGCTCTAAATTGTAGATCGAAAGTATCTGCGGCTGAACCTGCAATAATGAAAGTCTTGGAATCGTACGTAGGACCTACGTAACCATACATTGGAAGGTCTAGGATAAACATACCAGTATTTCCGAATCCAGATGCGCCGTTCATTAGAGTACCTGTGTTGGTAGATTGATAGCTTCCATCACCATCTGTAAACAGATAGACGTACTGGAAGTAGTATGCGTCACAGTTGGAGTAACAATCAATTGTTAGGCTGACTGTAGCGTCATGATTTGCTGGGATATCAATCGTGTATGAATCGAAAGCATTTGCTCCACCCTCATCGTATCCTGTTACAAATCCTGTGAAGTTAGTGTGGAATTCGTCAATTAGATTCGGTTGTTCGAGACACTCAGTTGCTGTAGCAGATGGGTGGTCGCAGGAGTACAGAGTAGGATCTGGAGTTGTGGTGCTCGAAGTCGAAGAACCGTAATCTCCCTCTCCACCATCGGAAGGAGTTACTCTGATTGTCAAATCATATTCAGTAATCTGAGGATTGGAGTACCAACCGCAGTCCCAGCAATAAATTTGGATAAAGATGTCTTGCCCACCGACATCTGTTCCAATTGTTGATGCTGAATCTCCAGACATTGTCGGACTACCGCCCCAAGAACTTCCGTAGTTATCGTCGACGCCACAATCTGAAGTAAATGATGAGATACCTCCGTAAAGCCCAAGATCGAAAGTATCACAGGTATAGATTCCAGTGATGTAAATCAAATCCTGAACCGATGTACCTGATCCAGGAGTGTCTTCCCAAGTGGTTATTGCCTCAACGGAATATCCCCAAGGAACACTGAGCATGTAAATGTCATTTCCAGTTGCCCCCCATCCGTAAGTTGGCAGATATCCGGAGAATGTGGTGTCTGTTCCGGTTGCGGAAGGCGTGAATGTGACACCAGGTGTTAGGTCGATTATATCGGCCATTGTAATACCGGCATCTACTCCGGTACATGCATCATCACCGAGACATCCCGAGGCTGGGACGGAAACGACAGATGCTATCATCACTTTATCGTCCAACTTCTCCTGAACGTCTGTGTCCAGCATGGCAATTTGTGTTGATACTATCATCAGTAGGGCAATCGATATTGTACGAACAAGTTTGGTGTTCATGGGCGTCACTGTTAGTGACCACACTATGTAACTGATATAATCATACCGCTCCGTGTATCAAAATCGTTAGTTATTGAAGAAAAACGAAATCAAACTCCAAATCACATAATTTTGGTACTTTAGCGGAAAATAACTCATCGAAACGGGAATCATTCTGATTCAGGAGTAATTGTAGAACCCTTCACCCGATTTACGACCTAATTTGCCCTCTGAAACCATATTTTTCAGTAGATCAGAAGGAGCGTATTTTGGATTGCCTTCGAATCCTTCATGAAGTACGTTCATAATATGCAAAATAGTGTCTAAACCGATTAAATCAGCAAGAGCAAGAGGACCGATTGGATGATTCATTCCAAGTTTCATGATTCCATCTATCGCTTCAGGTTCCGCTACTCCCTCTTCTAGGGCGAGAATAGCCTCGTTAATCATCGGGCAAAGTATCCTATTTGATACAAAACCCGGTGAATCATTGCAAGCTAATGGCACCTTACCCATTCTTTCGCTTGCTTCGACTACTAATTCAGTAACTTCGGAGGAAGTATCTTGTCCGTTGATGATCTCTACTAACTTCATTACAGGAACGGGATTCATGAAATGCATACCAATTACCCTATCTGGACGATTTGTGGCATCGGCAATCGCATTAATGGAAATACTCGAAGTATTGCTCGCAAGTATTGCTTCTGGTTTGCAAATTGAATCTAATTCTGCAAAAGTTGAAAATTTTAGTTCGGGAATTTCAGGAATCGCTTCAACCACTAAATCAGCATCTGCTGCTGATGTTTTTTCAGTTGAAGTAGAAATTAGAGAAATTGCCGCATCGGCATCTTGTTGAGTCATCCTTTCTTTCTTGACTACTCTTGAGAGCGAATTTTCTATTGCTGCTAGACCTTTATCCAAGTAATCTTGCTTGATATCGATCATTACTACCTCGTATCCGGCACATGCTGCTACTTGTGCGATGCCATTTCCCATTTGACCAGCGCCGAGTACGGCTATTCTCTCAATGCCCATGCTAACTCGCATTGTTAGGTTGTCCATGAAGGCTCGCTTGTAAGCAATTCTCACTCGAGCTCAAGAATATCATCATCTGGAATTCTATCTTGCCAATCTTGGACCTCTCTTTCCCCTCTTGCCCAAGCGCGTAATTCCTCCTCTTCCGGTAAAGGTTCAGGAGGTAATTCTGGCTCAGGAGGTGCTGTTTCCTCAACAATCTCATCGATCCATTCCGATGCAGATTCTAGACTGTTTCCAGATTCGCGAATCTTTTCCTTCTTCCTACCAACAAGGACTACAGTCAATCCGATTACAGCGATTAGTGCGATAAGAACCCCTATTCCATAATACAAAATTGGACCTCCAGCCTCTGCATCGTCGATAGCCCAATCTAGCCATTCCTGATACAGAACTTCTATGCTAGTCGCGTTTGTATTGCCACCAAGGTCAACAGTAGTGACCTCTACTTTGTGCCATGATGCATTAGCGGGTATTCCCAATTGTAAACTGAAGTTACCCTCAATTCCACAAACGAACGATGTTGCGGACACTTCTGTCCAAACCGTTACACTGGCTCTTGGCTCGCAAATTCCCTCAATTATACGAACAGATTCAAGATTGCTAGTTCGGTTTGTAATTTCATACAATTCAATAACTGGAGTAATTGTATCTCTCTCTACCCAGAGCCAATATGTCTGAACATGATCTAATGCATAGATTTCGAGATAGAATTCATTCACACCCTCATCTAACTGTAACTCAACATCGATGAAATCCGCACCCGGTTCAAAACTGTAGGTCGGCTGTAAATCGCTTACATCGCTACCCAGAGGTACGTGAGTCACATTAGCCCATTGATTTGGTCCTCTTTGGAATGCTAAATCTACCACCTCTGTTCCAACAACTGTGCCATCCCAACTCGCCCAAATTGCTGACGCGTATAGAGACGGTTCAAGCATGAATGTTCTACATTCAGAAATATGATTTTCGTTTAACTGCCCCTTTGTTGAGTCCCAAGCGAGTATGCAAAATTCATGTTCGCCAGTGAAATTCAATTCGAAGAAATGGCCACCATAACTTGCATTCCATTGAGAAATCATTTCGCCATTATGTAGGAATTCAAGTTCGATGTTTTCAGAACTGGTCCAAGAGAGCCCCAAACGGTGATCAGATAGAATCCCATTGCTGGAAGGGCTAATTTCCCAATCAACTTCAGGTAAAGTGCGATCGAGAACTAGTGGGTATGTGTATTGATTGGTGTTATTTGCCCAATCGACTAATTCTACCTCAAGGTGATATCCACCATCACTTATGTTGTTTAGGTCGAGTAAGAAAGGCGTGTAAAATTCAGTATTGGAAGGAATACCCAAATGCTGTTGAGTAACAAGAAGGGATGGGTCAACTTTACAGTTTTCAATGACAAAATCATTTGTGTTGGATATCAAGTCGATGCAGATTGACTGAATATCGGGTGTTACTTCGAAAGATAACGCAGAATTTGTAACATTAAGGGTTGGTCCTGACCAAGACCAATTATCGAATAGATGCATGGAGTTTTCAGATGAGAAAACGGACGAGAAAATTTCAGGCTTGGTCGAATCCAATACCACCTCAAACGACCTATTGAATAGATTACCTGCTGGATCTGAGACGCTGAGAGAAAATGTGTTGTTGCCATTCACCAGGTAGCCACTTTTCGACGCCATGGCAGGATTTCTCCATTTCAATTCCTGTGACTCATCAAGATTGATAATTAGATTAGATTCCCCACTTGAATTGGTTTCTAGAATCTGACCATTGTAGGATAATTCAGCATCCCATTCCGTCTGTATTGAGATCTCAAGTAGTGATTCACTTGTGATAACTGGAATATCTGAGACGAGTAATATTGGAGCGGTTGTATCGTACTTCACCGATAGCCAATCCAATGCTTGGCGGCCTGATATATCGGCAATATTGGCGACATAATCATGCCACTGCTCAGTAGCTGGTAGAGTTGCATTAATCCAAATCTCTCTGTATGTCAAATTTGTACTATGATTTCCTGAATTCCAAGTTGACGTGATATCCATCGATGATAGATTCGACAAAGTGGCTTCGACAGTGGTTGCGTTCGGCACACTAGTGTTGTTATCCAAGCCGGCCCATGTCAAATCAGACAAATTAAATCCGCTACCAATATCCTTTGCGTGTAGCGAAATTGGTAAAACAACATTAGTTTGAGTTAGGTTTTCAGGCGTAACAAATTCTAATTCCGGTTCTAAATCTACTAATTCATAGATGAATGGCATCCTGATTGGAATTCCACCTTCCAACGTGACCTCTATGTGACCTTCCCAGAACCCTTCGGAAGGTGGGCTTTGGTATTCTAATTCTAATTCCAATGCGTCCACAGGTAGTCCACCAGCCAGAGCCTCAGAACCATTGGGCCATTGTGAAATAATCTGGCTTTGATTGAGCGGTGTTGCATTTAGTACCGTTAATGCAGTTCCCGCGATAATCTCAACGTCTATCCAGAATTGTACACTTTCACTAACCGACCAACCGTGTACCGCAATGGAGTAATTTCCATCTTCAGGGTTGTCTACTTCTATACTTTCAGAACTGGTACCACTCCAAGATCGGTCTACTTCTTCATTAGACTCAAACACTCCATCTTCGTCGTTATCCCTGAACAAATATAGATCCAAATCTGCTTCTTCATATGCATCCATCGTTATGCTCAATTCTGTGGCGTTTTGTATTGAGAAATTATGCCACCATGAAGCACTCATCTTATCTCCTGAATCATCTTGGTATGCGGTTTCATTATCGAAATTGATAGGTTGAGTCCAACCATAGGATTCGATACTCTGCAGTGGTATTGGAACGGTAGAAACCAGATGTATATCTTCAGTACCACTGGATTCCGACCAATCGGTAACGACTTTGTGGAACGCAGAACGTTCCGCTGCTACGTAGCCAACGGAGATGTTCAGAGGGTTATCATTGGTGGTTACACCATGATGAGCTGTGTGCAAGGCCATCTGATGGATACCAGGAGACACTGGAACAGCAAATACCTCTCTAGATTCACCAGTATAGGTCCCCCAATCATGACGGCCTGAGCCTCGATGATTGTTTATCGAGCGTTCTTCAATGTAGAAAGTCGAGTTTCCGTAAGCGATTGGGTCATCTTCGAAATAACCATGAGGAGTTTGAGACATCCACAAGACATCGATATCTGTGTATGGATTATCGTCCCAATCTACGTCGATTATTGCAGTTCCACCTGTGTCTAGAGCCTCTGGCCAATCAACCGTCATTATTCTCCAATCGCCTGATTCGGCCCTCCAACTCCATCTTTGAGCACCTGAAATCCATGATTCGGAATACAAGGTCTGATTCGATACATTTCCATCCAACGGGCGTGCTATAATGTCGATAGGTGCTGTATAGGGTACGTTGGTGATAACTGGCAGAGTCCACTGATGTAAGGGTGATGACCACAGACCGTGTCCAAAACTACTGATTACCAAGCCATGTTGATAAAGCCCGGGTTCTGCATCTAAAGGAACATTTACCGTGAAATTGTAAATTGTAGTTGAGTTCGGTAATATTGTCCAAAAAGGAGGAGGAGCTCCCTCTCCTGTTGGACGGGGGGTAATCCAATTGTCACTTACTGGACCGAATGCTGTCCAATCCCATTCTATGCTGACATTTTCCAAACCTGAGGAAGATGAGTCCTTTCTTGAAACTCCTAAGAATAAGCCATCTTCCATGTCTTCAAATGGCAATCCCACTCGGAATTCTGCTTGAGGGCCATGATGATACCATGTACCATAGGCATCGAATTCAGAGGATTCGGTCCAATCCACCTCATCAACCATTGAATCATTATCTTCGTCACCAACCCAAATTCCATCCCCATCATCGTCACTCCAACGATATAGTGTAAGTTCAATGCGTTCGTTTGATGAACGATCTAAATCACCATCAAAAGCTGCGTATTCAATAACTGCTCTTCCTCTTACAAGATTAGTTTGAGCAGGTAATTGATAGCTCGTATTATTGACGTGTATTGGAATGAGTAAGTCCGGCCTATTTCCTTGGTACCCATCCCAAGTATTGTTTTCTCCACCGCTACTACCGTTACCAATACTGAGCCACTGACCTACTTCGTGAGCCAGTGCTTCGTGTTTAACGGGAGAAATCAGAAAATCAAGCGGAGTGTCGCCGTGATTTGTTAATTCAAGCGGTACTGTCTGAGATTCACCAGGATAAATCACATTGATATTTGCATCTCGATGTTCACCCTGAAAGGTACCAGTCATCCATTGACTCGGAGTTACTGACCAAGTTCCATTTTCCCCATCTAAGGTTGCGGTTGCCCTACTTGCATTGAACCATCCACCTCCTTGAACAAATGGATCGTAACCCCTATCGTCTGCAGTTGCTAAAACAAAGTCCCTAAATTCCTGAGATTTAGGCAAATCACCGTGATTAGTGAGCCAAGCCTCCTCAACCACTGCCATCAGACCCGCAGCGATTGGGGTGGCGAGACTTGTTCCGCCCCAAGTAGTAGTTGCTGAATTGCCATTATTGCGTGTATTGAGGGGTATATCGCCGGTTGCAGACCAACCCACTGCAACGATATCTGGATCCATCCTACCAACGATATTGGGGCCACGATTATTCCATGGGGCACTTTGCCCCCATAGCATGTTTGAACGGCTTGAAAATGCCCCAACAGAGAATATTCCTTGTGCGGCCCCTGGAACTTTCACAGTACCATAGCCGTGTCCTCCATTTCCAATCGCAACCGCGTAATGTGTCTGATTATTGTAAATTCGAGTTAACCAATCAAGGTAAAGAGAATATGAATCTGCACCTGAGTCATCAATACTAGAATAACCAAATGAAAACGAACCGATGTGAGGTTGGTCATCCCATGTGCTGGGATCTCCGTCGTTTCCTTCCGCTATCCACCTCCAACCGTCCAGAGAATGACCTCCGGAGTAGTGATTACCAATACTAGCGATTGTAGCATTGGGAGCCATTCCTAGAACTGCCCCATTGTTTACTTGAGCTTGGGCCGCTACTGCAGAGGCGCATAGGGTTCCATGATTGCCTGAATCAAGCATGAACAATGTGAGATTACCCGCGCCAGCAATGCGGTCGGAATAACCGTGCCTTGCAGAGTATACCTCCCCATAGGGTACGCCATTTACTCCATCAGATATCCAATATAGCAAACCCGCAGATACATCCCTAATTCCATCTCCGTCTTCATCCAAGCCTGCGGTTTCATTCCCCTTAACCATCCATTCATCATCGCTGAAATTACCATTACGATTGATGTCAGGGATGACAATATCATATGTTCCATTACTAACAGAATCGATGACTAAAATTGGTACATCTCCTCCCATTTGACTTCTCAAGGTAGAATCTGGGTGTTCACCTAAATGATATACTCCAGAAGTCGAATTAGGAAGTCCGGAAATGATGTGACCTGAGTTGTCCAATACACCATCTGAATCGTTGTCGTAATCGAGTGTAGATGTATCCGCATACCAAGTGTTTCTTTCTGGATATGCTTCACCATTAACTAGCCAGTAATACATCGAATTATGGTCGAACATCATTGGCCAGCCATCGTGTTGATTGCCATCTTGTATTCTAGCCTGGGTGCCATCCAAATCAGGATGGGCGAAGTCAATACCGGTATCTGCCACTGCAACGATTATGCCTTCGCCAGAATAGCCTCTTTCCCATGCATCGGTTGCTCCATGTATTTCTCCTGATCTAACAGAAGTTGGTTGGTTTGCTCCATCACTTAGTGGATTTGTGTCGTATGGTTCTGGAGAGTTTTCAGCGTCCAATATACCGATTATTCCTGCAACCGCAGATAATTTGTGGAACATATCTGCCTCTAACCAAAATGTCCGATGGTCGATTACGCCATCTGGCGAGTCGGTCACAACTAATTGTTGCCCATCGAATGCAGCTGTTTGAGTTTCAATTTGTCCGTGTTTATGCTGCCATGCATTTAGTTCTCTCAACGAATGACTGATTACTGTCACACGAATTTCCTCTTGCCCGGAATAAACTCGGTCCCAAAGGCTAGGTTCTATCCAAGGGTTTGGATTGACAAAAATATCTCTTGAATCTTGAATGAATTCACTTGTTTCTGAGTTTACGCTGGGATAATACTCAACCCCATGGTTCTGACTATCGACTATGCCATATGACATCATAGATGTCAACATCAACATAACCAACGACACCGCAAGGCGCTGACGCATGTTCCCTTAGGTGGCGCGAACTCTATTGTAGTCTGCGGTTTCACGGCCCGTCAAGTCCAAAGCGGTCACACTAGACCGCGGGGTCATAGTCCCGTAGTGTAGCGGTCCATCATCTCAGGTTTTGGTCCTGGGGACCCTGGTTCAAATCCGGGCGGGACTACCATCAAACAAGACCGCTCATTCTTCGATTTTTTCCGGCATTCGAGCCAAATCTCGAGTGATGTTTTTCTGATGAGATTCCAATGTTCCGCCACCGATTTCAAGGAGCTTTGCATCTCTCCAGAGTCTCTCAACAGTGTATTCGCCAACATAGCCGTAACCACCCATGACTTGGATCGCCCTATCTGCGATATTTTTCGCGGCAGTGGTGCCGAATAGTTTCACACCGTCTGTGTCTAACCTGTTTCCTGATTTTGAGAGGTCCGTATTTCTAGCAGTTTCATAGATGTAAGCACGCATTGCCCGATACTCTGCCCAGGACTCTCCAATATGGCGCTGAATTTGTCCAAAATTCCTGATTTCTTGCCCAAATGCTTCTCGCTCACTGGCGTATTGATTCATTGCAGCTAGTGACCTTCGGGCAATCCCTAACCCCATTGCTGCAAGCCCTATCCTCTCCAACTCTAGATTGCGCATCATGTGAATCATCGATTCCCCGGGGGAGCCAACGATGTTTTCAGCAGGAACAACACAATCGTCGAAGACTAATTCTGCAGTATTCGACGCCCTCATGCCTGATTTATCGTAGATTTTCTGACCTACGCTGAACCCTGGCATGTCCTTTTCCACTAGGAAGGTAGTAACTTCAGCTCGACCTTTAGCATCAGTTCCAGTCCTTGCATACAACCAACACACATCTGCAGGAGTTCCTTCCTCATCAATCGAGCCATTAGTTATCCACATTTTTCGGCCGTTGATGACCCAGTCTCCGTCTGCATTTTGTTGAGCAGTGGTCTGCATTCCTAGAACATCAGTTCCATATCCTGGCTCGCTCATCGCCATGCAACCGACCCATTCTCCGCTGCAGACCTTGGGCAGAATCCTCGCCTTCTGTTCCTCTGTTCCATTGAAGGCTAGATTGTTTACCATCAATTGTGAATGGGCTAAATATGCAAGACAAAAAGCAGGGTCGGAGTAACTCAATTCCTCATTTATGATAGCGACTGAAGTAGCATCCATTCCCGAGCCACCATACTCTGCTGGAACAGAGATACCTAGCAATCCATATTCGCCTAATTTGCGAAATAAATCGAGGTTGAATTTCTCTTCTCGGTCATATTCCAATGCTTGCGGTTCAACCTCTTCTCGAACAAAATCTCGCACCATCTCACGTAGCATTCTGTGCTCTTCGGTAGGGTTTGCAAGATCGATAGTCTCCCACTCGGCCATACCTCTGCGAGCAAGACCTGCGGTATGAGTGTTAGCAAATTGCCTTACGACACCGTAGGTGTCGATTATGGAGTTACTCGACGGCTGTCTCGAGGGAAAGGAATGACTTCACGGATGTGATCAGCACCAGTCAGCCACGCGCATACACGGTCGACTCCAAGTCCAAATCCACCGTGTGGAACCCCACCATAACGACGAATGTCGATATAGAATTCATATGCCTCCCTGTCGTTGCCTTCTTCATCGATTCTATCGAGTATTTCCGGCTCGGACCAAGTTCGCTCGCCTCCACCAATAATTTCGCCATATCCTTCTGGCGCCAACAAATCATGACATAGGACATATTTGGGGTCCTCGGGATCTGGGCGGTGATAGAATGGCTTGGCAACTCTAGGGTAATGAGTTAGGAAGTGAGGGACTTCGAAATCTTGAGTCAAGACCTTTTCCTTAGAGTAGTCTAAATCTTGCCCCCATTCGATATCCACACCCATGCCTTGAAGCGTTTCAACAGCCTCGTCGTAACGCATTCTTGGGTAAGGATTGTCCGCATATCTGGAAATCAAATCCAAATCCCTACCGATCGTTGTCAAATCATCTGAATGCTCATCTAACAATGTACGTGCTATGTTGCGAACCACGCCTTCCCCATGGACCATAACATCGTCATTTGAAGCCCAAGCGATTTCCATCTCAGCATGCCAGAATTCGGTCAAATGACGGCGTGTCCTAGATTTCTCTGCACGGAATGATGGCGCCATTGTATAGAGTCGCTCTAATGCAGGCATTGCGGCCTCGGCATATAGTTGCCAAGATTGTGTCAAGTATGCCTTTCGTCCAAAGTATGGCACCTCGAATAAGGTGCTTCCACCTTCTACGGCACCGGCAACGAAATTCGGTGCTTGATATTCTGTGAAATCTCGATCTCGGAAATAAGAATGAATGGCGCCGAATACTGTGGAGCGCATCTTCAGCATAGTAGTCATTCGACTAGTTCTAAGGTAGAGGTGGCGATTGTCAAGTAAGAATTCCGTTTCTCCACCGTCGGCTTGTTCCATAGCAGATTCTGTTATTGGAAATGGGTTATCTGGATTGACCGGTCCAACCACTGTTGCGCTGGTCACTTGGATTTCGTGGCCATGTTCCCGGTCAGTCGGTTCGACAGTCCCATGCATAATTAGGCTGGATTCGATAAGTGCATCCTTTACGGCATCAAAGGCTTCATCTCCAACAACGTCCCTTTTGACAACACATTGAACCGTTCCAGTAGAGTCCCTAAGTACAACGAATCGAATCTTGTTAGAACCTCTAGAACGGTGAACCCATCCTTTCAATTCAACCTCCGAGCCGTCATGTTTTCCGGCCCGAACATCTCCTATCCAAGTCTCTTTGGTCATACTAACCCCGCCCCTTGGGCGGGGCATCCACATATCAAACGAAGCCTTCAGGCAGATTGGATTTGGCGGGTCTGACGGGGTTCGAACCCGCGACCGCCCGGTTAAGAGCCGGGTGCTCTACCTGACTAAGCTACAGACCCAGCCAGCCGACTTGGCCCCCCTCTTTAATCGGAACGGTCCGGAAGGATATCAGGCTAATCTGCCGCCTTGCTTTACAAGAGTCACTACTCCACCGCTGGCGGCCATTACAACCGCATCGCAGATAGCCACAAATAAGCCAACCTCGACAACTCCAGCAATACCCAATAAAGCGGATTCTAATTCTCTTGGATTAGTAATAGTTGAGCCAAATGAACAGTCGAGGATGTAACCTCCATTATCGCTAATGAATGGCTCATCTCCTCCTCTCCTGACCACAGACCCTGGGCAAATTTCGGCAATCCTATCTGCGGTTCGCTTCCATTCAAAGGGTAATACTTCGATAGGTAGGTCAAAGTCACCAAGAACTTCAACTTGTTTCCTATCGTCAGCAACCACCACCATAGCATTACTAGACTGTGCGACTATCTTTTCGCGGGTCAACGCTCCACCTCCGCCTTTGATTAGAGCGAAATCGGAATCAAACTCATCTGCGCCATCAATTATCAGATCTAAAACTCCAGCATCTGCTAAGGGCACTAGAGGGATGTTTAGGCTCTCTGCCAGTTCTCTAGTTGCTTCGCTGGTTGGCACTCCAACTACAGACAGGCCTTCTTCTTGCATTCTGCGACCTAATTCTAGAACCGTGTAACGAACTGTCGAGCCTGTTCCAAGACCTATTTTCATGCCGTCTTTGACAAAATCGCAAGCCGCGATTCCGGCTTGCTGCTTTAGCGCCTCAACGTCGCTCACATGGTGGGGCAGATGTAAGACGGCCATGATGGTTACCCTTCTAAGAAGACAATAAATTAGGTCAGAATTAACAACAATAGCAAACCGTTGGGTTCATTCGTCGATACCAAGCCGATAAGACGAGGGAGCAGGAGGGTCGCTGACAGTGCCAGACACTGAGGAAAGTCCCCTCTCCAAGATGCAAGCGGTCCGGTGCAAGCCGGAGGTCCGGGAGGGCCGGCTCTGCAACAGAAACGTCCCGCGCCAGGCGCACGATGATCCCGAAAGGGTGAGGTTTCCTGACCGCGGCTGGAACGAGCAACCCCGCTGGAGCAAGTCCAAGCAGGCCCGTAGTGCATCGACAGGGCCGGGTAGGATGCATAGTTGAATGCGACCAGCTGAAAGGTGAACAGAAAGGGGCTTACTCCCTGCACCCTCACTTTACTATAATCAGTGAAAACTAGCCTATTCTAGGGTGGCCTCAAGCACACTGGATGCTTCGAGAGCCCCACTATCCTCGTAATCTAACCAAGGCCCTCTTCCTAGCAATCTTGAACGTAATTCATGCCATGCAACGATGAAACTTGGTAACAAGATGCTTGAGGTAATTAGTGCTAGAATTAGAAGTGACATCATCAATATGAAGAAATTTTGTAATCCTGGGATTTCTACGAATAAACCTGCAGAAAGCCCAGCACAAGTTGTTGTAGTGGTTTCAAAGATTGTTTGACCTGTTCTCGAAACAGATTTGACGATTCCAGCGGGAGTTTCACCCTCGTCTTTGATTCGATCAATTATGTGTATCGAATCATCTACGCCAATACCAAAGACGAGTGTGCCAACCATGGCAGTGAAGAAGTTGACATTGACTGAACCTTGGCGCATCAATAACGGCTGCCATAATACAACAACAGCCACCGCTGCCATCGTGAATATGGCTAATCTAGGCGAGCGGAACAATATCATCATTGTAATTAGTAGAATGAGCATTGTAGCGATTGTAGTTTCACTCTGAGCCTTTTGAATTCCTTCATTAATATCGATACTCACAGGCAAACCTCCCGTCAGCTTTGAATTGATGACGCCTTCAATTCCAAAAGCCGAACATGAAAGAGCATCAGGACAATTACCATCTCCATCAAGGTGATCGTCAATAGCATCTCTTAGAGGCGTGGCATCTTGCAAATTGATGTATGGTTGAGTAACGTAGACCAGTGTTTTGGTTTCACAAGGTGTTGAACCTCCACAAGTATCTTGGTCGGCATTCATCAGCATACTACGGATTTCAGGACTCAATGTATCAAGGGCGATATTGACCATATCTTCTCTACTACTGACAACGTATGCCCAACATTCGGGTCGAAGTGGATTAGTTGATTCATCCCAACACTCATCATGGAGTAATTCCCAGAGACTCCTATCGTAGACTTCCAGACTGATTCCGGTTACTGGATCTGTCAAGTTAACATCAACGTGGATTGCTTTCAGGACGTTGACTAGGCTGATGCTGGATGTTTGTGGGACGTTATTGATTTTCTTTTCCTGCATATGGTCTATAGCATCGAGAATCGGTAAATCTCTAATTGGTGCTGTTGAATTAACCGGACCTCTTGCCCCCGCGTCAACGATGAACATATTCGTTTGTCCACCTTGGAAAACGAAACTGTATTCCCTTAATGCATCATAACTCGGTATATTTGGAGGAACCTCGTCTGATGAACCAGTAAGTGGCTTACCCATCTCTTCCTCCAGAATAGCCACGCCACCAGCGGTAGAAATCATTGCAACAAGTAGAACAACAAGGGTTGTCTTTACTGGCACTTCGCCTATTTTGCGCCAAATATCAGATTCGAATGCAAGAAGGATTGTACCGCCAAAGAAACAGCCGAAAAATATTGCATTAGCAATTGTTGTAGTCCCTTGAATGTAGAGATAGGTCCCTGCCGTTAATGCCACTATTGATGAAATTAGAAGTGTTTGCAAAGTAGGCATTTCAAAGCCAATATCCGTCTTTCTATAACGGAAGATATGAACCAATGCGGGGACCATTACCATCGATAGAAGGAAGGTAATCGAAATGCCCAAGACTAGTGTCACCCCAACAGTCCTCATCGGATGTATTGGTACAAGATATTGCCAAGTTAAAACACTGAATCCAATTATTGTTGTAATTGCGGAAAGGAATATTGCATGACCTGTGGTTTGTGCTGCTCTAACGGTTGCAGTTAGGCTAATCACAGGGTCCCAAGGATCTAATTCAGTTGAGGTGAATCCATCGCGTTGTCTTTTCCAAGACTCTTCTAGACGTTCCTCAAGTAACTCTTTGCGATTCTCTTCGATTCTATTTGTAAAGTGTAAGGAATAATCCACCCCTAGGCCGACTAAGATTGGGCCTGCTGAAATTATCATCGGAGTCAAAGGAATGTCGGCAATCACAGTAGTCCCAAATGTGATTGCTAAACTCATTGCAATTGGTAAACCACAGATAATTATGACCTTAGGATTACGATGTAAAATTAACATTGTAATTGCCACTAACAACCCTGCTAAAGGAAGCATTTTGGTTACTAATTCTGTATAGATAGCGTTCGAAACATCTTGAACTACAGGGGTTAGTCCGGTAACGGTGGTAGCATTACGAACGGGACGATCTTCGGCTATGGATATCGCTTCTGCTTTCATTTCATCAGTGACGCCTGTCGCAGGTGTTCTTGATGGAAGATTGGGGTCTTTCTTTCTCGCCTCTTCTAACCAAAGTGAATGTATTTCGGTACTAACTGAAGAGGACATTACATTTCCTTCGTAAACTCGATTGAAAATCAACCCAGACTCCTCTGGACCTTCTGGATCAGCCCTTTCAATAAGCTGCTTAGCGTACTGTATGAAGGCTTGATGATCCTGGACCTGCCCGTCTCTCTTATCCTGTCTGGCAGGTATATCAGTTCCGTCCATGTCATACTTTAGGCCTAGAATAATCACTCCCGTATCCCAAATTCCATCACCGTCATTGTTGTAATTACCATCTCCATTTTCATCCAATAAAGGATGGTCTTGGGTATCCATAACAAATGAAGACAACAAACTTTCAGTTTGAGAAACTAGATTGTCAAGTGTATCTTGGTCGTCCGGAATACTATATCCATAGAATGGATTTAATTGTGCAATTGAGCATCCATCTCGTTGACCAGTAGGTAAACCATATTTTTCTACGGCACAATTGAAGCGATAACTGGAAGAATTTGCCTCCTTAATCACCTGTGCTGGAGATAGAACCCACACGACTCCATCGAGATCACCTCGATCATCCTTATGTTCATCCAGACCTGAACCATAACCTCCATTTCCATAATTTAGGTCATCACCTTCTAGCCAAGATAACTGTTTCAAAATATCGACACTGGTTATGTTTTCCGTACCTCTACATCTGTACTTCCCATCAACTTCTGGGATACCAGATTCGCATTTTTTGTCAATGGCATTATTTGTCTGCACATAGAGAATCATTATGTCGGTAGACCATTGAGTCCGGACCTGTTTAAGCAAATCCGTAGAATCTGCATCATCGGGAAGATATATTTCCACGTCTTTGTCTATCTGTTGCCCGAAATCTAGTGATTTTTGACCTACCAAAACTGTTGCTATTACAAGCAAGGCAACAATTAGACCGGGGCTGCGAAGAATTGCAGAATACCAAAACTCAGTAAGTCTCTGTGCTATCGCATGGCCTCGCTTAGAGCCAGCATTTAGCAAGTAATCTACATAGTCTACAGCATCACCAATTGGTGAAGAATCAACTTTCTGGATTACCTTCCCTCCAGCCTCCCTTATGGGCTGAAGTCGCTCAAAGAAGCGCTCCCAAAATATCGCTTCATCATCGCGCTCGTCATCGGGCACGAGAATGGTGCCCCCACCGAGCCCACATGAAACAATCGCATGAGCGCTCGGTGGGAGGCTGATTTTCAATCAGTTCTCTGAGAACTGACTTACAGTGGTTACAGTCTGCTGCCCTTCTAATACTCGGCGCAGAGCTGCGATACTGATCACAAGTGGCACATACTCAGTTCCGTCAGCGGTTGTGTATGTGTGGCAATTACCAATTGCGTCTTGATGCAAACTAATCTTTAGCGCACCTCCGGCTTGGCTTTGCCTAGCCCACCCAACAAGGGTGGTGTTCTGTTCATTCTCGGGCTGTTCATTTTTGCTTGATGTCTTTGGCATATTTTCTTACCTCCAAGTGGAAGGTCGAAATGCTGACCTAGATATGAATGGAATAAATGAGAGGGAAATGAAAGTGAAACTGGAACCTCGTGCACACTGCCGAAGGCTGTGGGCGCGGAACTCATGGCCGAACGGCTGAAAGTGAATGAGCGCCTCCAAGAGTCGATAATCATGGCTCGCAGGCGTAGGCAACTCGAACCAAAAGGCAAGGACGAAGACGTCCGAATGATAGCAGGACTAATTACAGCAGGTGTTGTTAGCATAGTCTTAGTGGCTTCAATGTTTATTGCCCCACCAGCTAATGTTGGACCAGAGGAAGGTTCCCTAGCCCCTGATTTTGTAGCTTCGGCATATAATGGAGGAAATTGGCAAGAGGTACGACTCAGTCAGTTGTATGATGGTCGCTTAGTCTTGATTACTTTCTTAGATACAGATTGCCCTCATTGCTGGACTGAGGCGGAATATCTTTCGGAAATATTTGACAGTACCAATGGTGACGTATTGTTCATCACCATCGCGGTTGAACTGCAGATTTCAGGCCACGAGAGTACCAGAGAGGAAATAGAGGCATTCAGAGATAAATCACAATTTGGAGATAACGAAAATAATGGCGATGGTTGTTATTCAGGAAGAAAGAACTGTGCTGAAAGACCTGGCGCCCCTCACTCATGGATGTATGTGGATGATCTTAGTTCATCCATCGCTAGTGATTGGGAACTTCCTGGTACACCTTTCAATGTGATTTTAGATGGGGAAGGAACCGTTGTTTGGAATCAGGCACAGCCTGAAAACCACCCTTCTGGAGAAGACATGGGAGAGGCGTTATTGCGTCTATTACAAGAGGGTGAGTAAATGGCCAACGCATTAGCGGACCCAGTACTATTGTTTTTCATCGCGGGATTATTTGGCTCAGGTTTTCTTCTAACAAATGGAAGAGGAAAAAATGGCCTTGAAGGAACAAATAGAATGCTCGACGGAAGCCTCGCCTTTGCCACAACAGGACTACTTGGATCGGCTTGGACTTGGGTCATCTATAATGACATGGTCAGAAATCCGCTTGGCGGGGAATTTTGTGCGACGGAAGGATTTGTTCAATGTGGTTCTGTAATAGGCGACCCTCGATACAACAATTTCTTCGGCATATCCTGGGGTATGCTTGGTTTTGCAGCATTTGCAACTTTATTTTACCTTATTTTATGCATCCGCATGGACCCACTAGCTAAATGGTCTGAACAATATTCCAACTATGCTTGGTGGCTGGGTCTCGCTGGAGTTCCATTTTTGTTCATTCTAGTAGGTATCGAGATCTTCGTGGTTCAACACATTTGTCCATTCTGTACAATAGCACACCTAGCACTAATTGGATATCTGATTTCAGTCTGGATGCTTAGGGAACGTAGAGAAATTAGTGCCTGGTATTGACAAAATACGCAAGCATTTTGTTAAAATATCGTATACTATTGATTTGACAATTCGGCGAATGGCTCAAAGTAGATGCGTAGGTGGCGCAACCATGGAACTAGTCACAGGAGGCGCCGGATTCATCGGTTCTCACCTAGTCGATACATTGGTCGCACAAGGCAAAAGAGTTCGTGTGTTTGACAATTTTTCTAGTGGAAGAGAATCTTTCCTAGCCCACCATCAGGATTCCGGAATGGTTGAAATTGTCAAAGGAGATCTACTTGATTTTGATTCATTAAATTCAGCAATGGAAGGTGTAGAAACCGTCCATCATTTAGCTGCAAATCCCGACATTCGTTTAGGTACCGAAGTTACAGACACCGACTTACGTCAAGGTACTGTTGCGACTTACAATGTACTTGAAGCGATGAGGAATTCAGGTGTTAAGAGAATTTCATTTTCCTCATCAAGCGCGATTTATGGAGAGGCGAATGTAATGCCGACGCCTGAAACATACGGGCCAGTAAAGCCAATCTCTCTTTATGGAGCGAGTAAGTTAGCAAGCGAGGCACTAATCACCGCATGGTGTGGAACATTCGGGGCTAAATCTTGGATTCACCGCTTTGCAAATATCGTCGGCCCAAGAGGGACTCATGGAGTGATTTACGACTTTATTCACAAATTGAAGAATGACCCTAGTAGATTGGAAGTTTTAGGTAATGGATTACAAGAAAAATCCTACATGTCTGCAGAAGATTGTGTTAGAGCAATGGTACACATTGTGGACGGAACCGATGATGCAATTAATCTGTACAATCTAGGTACTGGCGATACTTGCTCAGTCAGAAGAATCGCTGAAATTGTTGTAGAAGAGTCCGGTTTAGAGGGTGTTTCAATTGAATACACAGGTGGCGACCGAGGTTGGGCTGGTGATGTTCCAAAGACAAGTTTAGATGTCGAATATTTATTCTCAACAGGATTTGAACCTACTATGCAATCAGAGGCAGCAATCAGACATACCGCTAGGGCACTGATTGACGAAATCGGCCTGTGAGATAAACCCGAATTGCTAAATCTGCGCCTCGGATTCATAACTGATGGGCTTGACGAGCGAATATGAGTAAGCGCTGGTACCAAGAGAATCGGCGCGACCCATGGCGTCGACAAGCCAAATCCAAAGGATACAGGGCTCGTTCTGCCTACAAACTCAAACAAATTCAAGAGAAGTTTCAACTGATCAGAGAATCCGATGTTGTTCTAGACGTAGGATGTCACCCAGGTGGATGGACGCAGGTTTCTGTTGAGGAGGCTGGGCTAGAAGGAGTGGTGATTGGTGTTGACTTGAAATCTACATCTCCTGTCGAAGGTGCAAGTATCATTCAAGGTGATATTTCACAACAAGAGACAATTGATAGAATTGAAGAATTACTAGAAGGGAGAGAACTGAATGTTGTCTTGTCAGATATCTCACCAAAATTGACTGGAAGATATGATACAGACCAAGCCATTTCGCTAGAACTCTCGACTATGACTCTGGATGTAGCAATGGGAATGTTAGCCCCAGGGGGCGCATTTGTTACCAAAATATTCCAAGGAGTTGGAATTGAAGGTTTGATTTTGGCTGCTAAAGATAGGTTCGCTAATGTCCAACGTTTTGCCCCTATGGCTAGTCGTAATGCCTCGTCTGAGACCTACCTAGTCTGCCGTAATCGTTTGCCTAAACCACGCAAGGGAGCACGCGGGAAAAGTGCTTATTCACAGGTTCAAAAACACCTGACAGAAGTTGGAGTGAATGTAGAGGAAGTTGACGAAAAACAAGAAATTGTAAGCGGTTTTCGGCGATTAACTAAGAAAGAAGAGGAATGAAATCGTTCACTTTCAACTATCCCGAAGGGGACTTTCAGTTTCACTTTACTCCCCTAATTGGGATTGATATTGTAATGTGGTTAGTTCAAACGATTCAAATGAATAAACTGAGCAATATAGAAAAGAAAATTTTGACTGATTCTAAAGAAAATAGCAAAGATCGAATTCGTGGAAGGCGAAAGACGAAAGTAAGTCGATTGAAAGCAGGCAGCCCTGTATCCTACCTAGAAGTTCTAGTCTTACGTAGATATCCGCCTAGAGTTGTTTCTAACAGAAATTGGACAGGCCGGGTAGCCGCTGCCTGTGGACGTGATGAATCCGGAGTTGTAGGATTGGTACTTTGGGATGAACAAATCGAACAGGTTGCAACGGGAGATATTGTTCAAATTACAGATGGTTGGTGTAAACAAAGGCTCGGAGAAAGAGTAGTTTCAACTGGTAGAAATGGTACTCTTCGAGTGATTGAATAATTACTCAGAATCTCTATCATATGGAACAATGTTTTGCCATTCAGAGGCATCTGAACGAGCTACTATTGCCTCAACCCAATCTGTATCCGAGCAATTGAACACCTCGTGAGGAAGTCCGGGTTCAATATAGAACATATCTCCAGCACTATGTACTACTGATTTTCGACAACCGGGCCCAAATTCGTGCCTCACGGATCCTTTGAGTAGGAATATCATCACATCGAAATCAACATGGATGTGGGCAGCGGCGACCCCTCCAGGAGGGATGAATGCCTTGTTCATCGACAACTTCGTCGCTGGCGTGTTCTTCCCAGATAATCCCGCTCCATACTCGATATTATTCCATCCACGAACCTTATCGATTTCTCTCAACCCATGTATTCCGCCGGCATCCTCGACATATTTCGACAGGTCGACTTCTTCTCCTGTAAGTGAAAGTTCAGATTTGTCCATCGCTATCCCTGAGATTCCGTAAAGGCTTGCTGATTTCAACCCATTCCAAGTTTGAAATGAGAATACTGAGGGGATGTTACTACCATCTAGTCGTCGGTCAACGCTAAAAGGGAGGGGTGGCTCGCCCGCCTCGCTGAGGGACAACGTAATGGCAGCAAGAACAGACATCTGCACCTCCTCTGGTCTTCCATTGGTGGAGAACAAGAGCACTGCATTCCCATGCCCAGAGTGTGGAGAATTCATCGGACGGAGCGAGAGATGTCGAGTTCAGGCAGTAGCCTATGTTTGCCCAAATTGCGGTTTTGAGGGTCCCTGATTCCTCACTAGGTGAATCTACATGGGTCATGTTGTTGTGAAGTACAAGGTCACTATTGACCAGCCAGAAGATGGAAGTCCTGACTACGAGGGTATTGCCAATACCATTTCATCTATGGAAGAAGTTCAAGCATGCGAGATCAAACCTCTGGCATTCGGTATGATGTTCATTGAAGTTCAAGCCGTTCTCGGAGAAGGAGAAGGTATTGTCGATGGATTCGAATCAAGAGTTAGAGAAATCGACGAGAATGTTGGACAAATCGAAGCTCTAGAAATGGGTCGCCTCTGATACAGAGCCCCATATCACGTCTAATAGTGGTCTAATGGCGACCGCATAAATTCACGCATCAATACAGTTGCGTAAGTTCCAGGTGGCAAGGTAAATCTAATCCGTAAATTTGCTCCTTCGGGATGCCACCTGTCGGCCTTATCGGGTCCTTTTTCCCAACGTTCGGAAAAAGAATCCTCGGAGAGCAATGTGGCTTCTTCTACGTTGAAATCACGAAAAACTACACTCAAAGGGCGCCTTGTACCATTGGTTGAGAGGTTTGGGATTTTTTTGACTCGCCAGTCGAGATTCTCCAATTCAGTAGTTTGAAGCGCCTTTGCCTCAATTTCCCCTGGCACTCCCCCTGCTAAACTTGCATCTTGTCCAGGCAGAGGTCCTGTAACTGCTAGTCGGCCAAGTTTACAATTTCTTTTGCACCTATCTAGATTAGTTTCAGTTACCAAGGCCATCTTAGAGACATCGAGTCTACCACTGGCCTGTATGGGCGCTACCAAATCACCTAACTCGGGTTCAAGAAGGTCCAAACCCGCTTCTAATCGGCCTGCTAAAGAGTGATTGAAAGCGAGTGATTGTAGAGAATGTATTGTCAACAATTGTAGCGAAGGCGGTAACGCTCTGAACCCCTTGAGATAATTTTCAGGATTGTCAACTAATGTTTCTAGAATGCTCTTTTCATACCCTAAGTGGTCTGGAGCCTGTTCTAGACAAGTTGCTGGGTCTTTGCTATCCAACCACATTTTGCGAAAAGCACTTACCTCATCTGTCATCCTAGTCCCTGGCATACCGAGATAAAGATCTACTGCCCTCTCATAATCACCCTCTACAACCGCCCGGCCGACCTTAGGTGTGACAGGCCTTGTTGCCCCGAATCTTTGGGGCCCTATCCAGTTTGGGAAGGCATCATCTCCTAGCCTCTGAGCCATGCCTTCTCTAATCTCCAAGACTCTTCTCATCGCTTCTTTGGCATCGAGTGGAGAGCCATCTGCATCACAACACCCACGCACTGTAATCGTGAAACGATTACCGTCGTGATCACTCATGCCCACCTTCTGATGAGTTCGGCCTAGAATTTCCAATTCAGTGTCTGGGATTTCGACTGATTCCACCTTATGCCTTGGTGCGTCGATAACCAATAATTGGGTTGTTACAGCCCTTTTATCCTTGAGTCCAGAGGAAAAAATTCTCTTTCGACTTATTCCACACGCCCCCGCCAATCTTCGCAGGTAACGATTGGTTTCCCAGTTGTGGAGTGTCGCCCTTACAACTGTAAATCGGCCCTTTTTGTCTAAAGCAGGAGTGCGAGATACTTCCTCTACTCTAAAGTCCTCAATTCGTACCTTTAGTAGCCCACCAATACCATGACCTTCATGTGCCCAACGGTCTAGACCTAGATATCTCTCAATATCCTCAGCGTTGCCTAAATCAAATGTGGCTTTAGCCAAAATTTCACCGCCCTCAGAAGCTGAGGTCGGCGAACTCCTTCGCTATGTCGGAACATAGATCCTTCACAATCTTGTCCGCCTTGGCTCCTTTCTTGACTCTAACATAGAGTTCTGGTTCGTCAAGGTCAGGGTGCCCGGTGAAGAAATTCGCATACTCGACCTTGTCATTAGCGTTCAGGCGAGACCTGAACAATTGCAGTGTGGAATGGTCCTCGCCAATCAGACGCAATCGGATTTCGGACCCTTCATTCTTGAGTACCTTCACTGGCATGACGAGCGCGCCACCGGACCTTCCCTTTTGAGGCCTTTCATCAGATTGCTGGACCCTAAGGGTCCAATTTACTGCTTGAATTATTTAGCCGTTGGTGATGGGGACGCCAATGGTTGCAGGGCCCGGACTAGAGATTCGGGTTGCCCAGACCTTTGAAAAATCGGCTCCTGCAATAGTTGTAATCAGCATACTGCTAACCATTGTCACAGGGATGGCCTTAAGCCCAATGCCCGAATTTCAAACAGACCTTGCCGCGTTCGCTCCAGATTCGGATGCAGATGCTGCGATTGACAGAATGGAAGAGGTGATGCCTCCCTCTCCACACCGTATTTATGTCCATATCGAACCAACACAAGATGGAGCAAATGTATTGGAAATGGGGGCTCTTCAGCAACTTCACTCCGATCTTGAAGCAATAAACTCTCTTTCCAGCTCAAATGGGGATTTTATCACCTCTCACATAAATGCGGCTCAAATTCTTCAAGTGGCTCTTGAAGAAAGAGATGAGGAAGGTCGGAATCTATCAGACTTCAATAACTGGGAGGAATTACTCGAAGCGGTTGTTGCAGATGAAGAATGCACAGATGCAATTGGCGATGAAAGAGCAATTGCCACCGCCTCTTTTGCTCGTTCGGTAATGCTTCACTCCGATTTCGATTACGAACCTATTTGCGATTGGTTAGTTAATGGACGTGAGGGGAATCCCACACCAACAGCATCTAGCACAATGTGGGTCATCGAAATAGATGGCGACTTAGATTCAGATGATAGGCTGGCAAAAGCAGTTCAACTGCGTGATTTGCTAGAAGACAGGTCTCAAGCACAAGGCTCGGCATTGAATTATGGAGTGGTTTCAGATGACTTGGTTACCTATGACATCAACGAATCTACTTTGGATAATCTGCTCTGGCTACTTATCCTTTCTATCCTTGTGGTTGTTCTAGTCCTAGCACTTGCCTTCAGATCAATAATGATGGTGGCGGCTCCATTGCTTGGGTTGACCGCTGCATTGGTTTGGACATACGGCATTAGAGCACTAGCAGGTTCCGAATTTTCAATTCTAGAAGTTGCAGTGGCTCCTGTTGTATTGGGTTTAGGTATCGATTATTCAATTCACTTACAACGTGCCTATGAGAAGGCACGAGAGACGTCGATTAGCCCCGCGCAGGCATGGGTGAGGTCTTTTTCTATTCTTAGACTAGCACTTACACTATCTGTGATAACGACCGCATTTGCTTTCCTTGCTAATTTCCTATCTCCTTTACCTCCGCTGAAATCCTTTGGATTGACATTAGCCTTGGGAGTTGTATCTGCCTTTGTTGCCAGCACAGTCACTGTGGGTGCCTTACACGTACTAGTTGAGAAAACCACTGGAGTCAGTGCCCGTAGGTCAATGGAATTACCCGGATTTACTACCATTGCCACTGAGTTTCAGAGAAGACATACAGCACTAATTCTGCTAGCAGTAGCAGGACTAACTCTTTCCTCGGTTGTAGTTTCTGTCGGGCAGTTAGACACCAAATTCGAGTTGACTGACTTTTTAGGCGAGGAAATGGAGGTAATTGAAGTTAGAAACTCAATGTATGATTCATACGACGTAGAGGCTTTGAAATCGGTTGACATACTTATTGAGCCATCTCCTGGAATGGAAGCACTTACTGGAGAAAGAGACCTTCTTAAGGAATTAAATCGACTCGACGAGGATTTGGCATGGACAACGAATGTTGTAACGCCAGAGGGCACATCTAGACCCTCCTATGATGGATTGTACCCCATTTTAAGAGATGCAATAGAGACCGATGAAAACTTTGGAGAGATGTATAACTTAGGTGTCTTTGACGGTGCAGTTGATGTGACCGGAGAATTTTCTGAAGGTGATTTGGCTTCAGCCGTAGGTTACCTATTAGCAAACGAAACAATTGGCGAACCAATTCGAGGCCAAACATGGGGAGAAAGAACGGCAAATTATGTTGCATTAACCGATGATGGTAATGCCCTTAGGTATCTAAGGATGCGAGTAGATGTTACGGCTGGAAATAGCGAGGAATCTTCTGGATTGGCCAATCAATTCAAGGAGTTTGAAATTAGTTTAGAAGATGCTACAGGAGCTAGAGTTCATCTGAGTGGAGATCTGATTCTTGTCCACAATGTCTTATCCGGTCTAGTTATTTCTCAAGTTGAGTCTACTGCTTTCAGCCTAGCAGTTTCCCTATTCGTATTAGTGGCCCTGACTCGAAGATTTGGACCTTCGATGGTGGTAATTCTGCCTGTTGGGTTAGCCGGAACCTGGGTCGTTGGAGCAATGGCTGTTTTGGGAATCAATTGGAACGTATTGACCGTGATGATTACCGCTTTAACAATCGGTCTAGGTATTGATTATTCCATACATGTTTGGCGGAAATTTGAGGCGAATAGAGAATCTGGAATGGGAACTTGGGCATCGATGAGAGACATGTATGCTACAACGGGTTCAGCCTTGATTATGTCAGCAGGCACTACCATTTGTGGGTTCATGGTGCTAATTCTATCTCCGGTACCTGTCATCAAGGACTTCGGGCTAGTGAGTTCTATTTCAGTCGCCTTTTCACTAATTCTAGCATTAATGGTTCTCCCTGGACTTCTAGCCGCAGAAGTTCGAAGGTCAAATCTAGATTGAGTTACATTCATTCTGCGGCTTTGTCAATGGCTGAGGACACCTTTTGCATATCCAAACCTTGTTCTCTTGCAACAAGTGCTAGAGCCATCCAAAGGGTAACAGGGCCTAATGCTCGTCGTTTTCGTTGAGCCCGTCTAACTACCTCATTATTTGCTAAACCAGATTGTGATGCGATTAATTCGATTAGAGTAGGGATGCTACCCTCTGCACGATCAATCGGTATCCGTGAATTAGGAGGTTCTGAGAGAGGATTTTGATTCGACTTACTTACCTTTGGTCGAGAGAAACTTTCGTCATTATTTGATTCGATTTCTCCCTCCTCTCTAGTACTAACCCTCGGTTGAGAAAAATCCGAGGTAGAATCCTTACTCTCTTCTTTGGATGATGGTTTGTAAGTTGGAGGTGATAACATCCTTCGAGTCATTGGCCTCCAGCCTAAACTTGGAATTTCTAATTTGACCCCTTCAACTAGGTGCATAGTTTCCCCCTGCATAGAAATCCAACCAGCGTCTGTAAGTGCCTCCACTACACTTTGAGATTCTTCAGGGGAAAACCACTGCATTTCTAGAGACCATAGGCGAACAACATCCGCTTTGTTGATTTCTTGAGGTTCTAATCCATCAAAAATCGTGAAGAGTATGCGAGATATATCGGTCTGCTCACTCATGTTCTTCTTTCACACTCCGGCAGTGGTCTCGCTTGAGGCTTGCGCGATTGGGATTTGCCAATTTTGAGAACTTGTAATCATTCGGTTGAATAAGCACCGTGCACTCACGACCCCCCGAAATGGCACGTGACTACATCGCTCGGGACCCCAAAACTGGACGTCCAATCAATCGAAGACGTGCTGTAAAGCAAGTAGATATCCGTTCGATGTTACCTCCTTCAGGTGTATGGGAACGTATTCCTCGAAGGGACATTGTTCCGCTGGCATCTGGTCAAGTACAGATGGTAGAAATACCACGATCTGAAGGAGGGGGTTTGGCTAGGCGTATAGATGGTATTCTAGCACTAAATCGTGTTCTTCCTGCAATGGTGGGCGATGCACATGCCGCATTGTGTGAAGCATTGGATGATGATGAAGGAGTTATCCGTGTAGCTGGACTGAAAGCTATGCCTTCATTTGCTATCAAGAAACATGATGACTTATTCGTGTATCTTTCAGATAGATTACTAGAAGAAAATGAGCATGTTAGAAAGGCTGCTAGAGAATGTCTGAGAAAGTTAGCACCGATTTTTCCCTCAGGTTGTGAAGAAATACTAAGGCGAGAATTAAGACATGAGACTAAACAACATAGAAACGATGCTTTTGCGACTCTGCAAGATACCTCTCAAAACTGGGTGGAAACAGGTTGTTTACACCTAGATGAGTTGATTCGTGAGGAAGATGTAGATTTGCGTCGCAGGGGTGCGAAAATTCTTCGTACAATTACTGCAAAAGGTGGTGCGACAGGCTGGGACCTCATCTCCTGGTCATTACAGGATGAGGATGCACAGGTTCGACGTTCTGCTTCAGCGTGCCTTCCCACACTAGCAAATGTAGAATCTAGAGTTGCCGCGATATTAGTCGAGGCTTCGATGTTTGACGATGATTCTGGAGTAAGGAAGAACATCATCAGAACTCTGAAAACTCTCGATATGCAGAATCCAAGGGTGGCACAATTGATACAAGACGGGGCTAGAGACAGAGATCCTGCGCTTCGTAAAGCCTGTATCGATCAATTATCAATTATCTTAACAGGGGAAAAATTGAGAGAAGTGGCTGCAGAATTACTTCGTCAAGAAACCCAACCTGAACTCAGAACTAGACTTGAAAGACTCTCCCGAGATGTTGATTGGGAAGGTACGGAAGAGGAGAAAAATCGCTCACTAGCGCCTCTCGACAAAGTTCCGGAGGAGTTCTCAGAGATGCAATTACCTGAAATTGATGGAATAAAGCCGATTACTGAAGATTTAGTAAAGAAAGAAGGTGTTTCACCAACAGATAATGCCGCCCCACCACGTAGTGGTGAGGTAGAGTCCATCCGTGAAGGTCATAAAGAAGAGTCAGGTCGGCGGGCCGCGAGGAAACAAGATGAGCGAGACTTTTGACGAGAAACTCGAACAATTCGAGCGACTCTGGGACGGCGTGACGCCGAAGGGGATTAACCGTACCAAGTCCCTAAAGTTCCGCCAGTACATGCGCCAACACGTACTACAGAAGTACCACAAGAGGCGTAAGGAACAATTCTCGAGTGCTGATAAGGGTCATTACAACCACAGCTTCTCGAGTAAGGATCAGTTTCTCACTAAGGAGAACTGCCGCAAGTACTGGATGGGAGAACTTCAGAAGGAGATTAGCGAATCCGAATCCTTCTGAGGCGATTAAATGAGCCCTGCCGCTAAGGCATTTTCTGATTGGAATCTTGATTCAAGGATTGCAGATGCCATATCGAGTAAAGGTTGGAAAAATCCTACTGAAATCCAAGTTGAGTCAATTCCGGTTGCACGACAAGGACGCGATGTAGTCGGTCAAGCGCGAACCGGAAGTGGAAAGACTGCGGCTTTTGGAATACCAATTATCGAAGCTGCCAGTGCTTCGGGCGAACCCCGAGCAATTATCCTCTGCCCAACCAGAGAATTAGCGGTCCAGGTCGCAGAGGAGCTGACTTGGTTACAAGGAGAAAGCGGATTGTCGATTCAGACGGTTTACGGTGGAACAGACATCGAAAAACAAGCTAAAGAATTACAATCTGGCTCCGACATAATCGTTGGAACTCCCGGCCGTGTTATTGATATGTCCAAACGAGGACATCTAAATCTATCAGAAATAACTCATTTTTGTTTGGACGAAGCAGATAGAATGCTGGATATGGGATTCTTCCCAGACGTGCTTTGGATCTTTGAGCAAATGCCTGCAAGAGAGCAGACCTTGTTGTTTAGCGCTACTTTCCCACAAGAAGTACTAGATGCTGCTGAGGAATTCATGAATGATCCTGTTTACGTGATGAGTGATGATCTCGAAGTTGAGGTTCCAGAAATCGACCAATTTGCAGTAAGAATTGGGCGCTCAAACAAACTATGGGTGCTGGGAAGACTAATCGCAAACATGGGTGATGATGACCAAATGCTAATTTTCACTAATACAAAACGTATGGTTGAGTTACTAGAAGACAGGCTAGGAAAATTCGGAATGAGTGCAACAGGAATGCATGGAGATAAAGCCCAGAACCGAAGAGAGAAAATTCTCGATTCGCTCAAAGAAGGGAAAACAAAAATTGTTGTCGCTACTGATGTAGCAGCACGCGGAATTGATGTCGACGGAATTACCTATGTTGTCAATTACGATCTTCCTGATGATACTGAATCCTACGTCCACCGAATAGGTAGAACAGGTCGCATGGGACGTTCAGGGCAAGCATGGTCCCTTGTTTCTAAGGAGGATATGGCTGCTCTTGATAAGATTGCAAATACTTGGAATCTTGATATTCCATATGTTGAAGCCCCTGAATTGCCGGATGGTATGACTCGAGACCCTGTACGAAAGCGAGAAGACTGGTCCGAGGTCACAGACCCCTTCGGTATGGTCAGCGTCGCACTTGAGGTAGGTAGCGGGAAAGCAACTAAGCGCGCGCTGGCGGATTGGATTGTCGGCCAAGCACGCATTCCCGAAATCGCATTGGGTGAAATCCAGATGAGCGATGCATCTTCAACCGTCCAAATACACGTTGAGAAAGCATCCTATGTGATCGATGTCATTAAGAAAAGGGAATTTGATGGAGTTGCGTTAAATCCATCAATAGTGGAATTTTGAGGTTTTGTAATGGACCAAACAGAGACGCCAAATCGGCGTCTTGACTTATTGGGGTTCTTTTGCCCTGTACCTGTACACGAGACAAGAAAGGCACTCAATGAAATGCAAGAAGGTGAACTTCTCGAAGTACAAGCTGACGATCCCGAAACTCTCCAAGATATGCCAGCGCTATGCGATAGGATTGGAGTTAAACTTCTGAGCATTACAGAAGAATCTGGAGAGTATAGATTTCTGATTAGGAAATGAATATTCCAATCGGATGGGTTCTTGAGAGTATAATAGGTCGTGGAGTCAATGACGTCACCCAATGGGCCAGTGGACCTCACAGAATTACTCGATGTCCCTGCCGATGCTAGGTTGCCGACCGAACACGGTGATTTTCGAATTAGAGTATTTCACGAGGACACTACAGGACTAGATCATGCAGCCCTAACACTCGGAGACATGCAGGGGCCAGACCCCGTCCTTGTGCGAGTCCACTCAGAGTGCCTAACCGGTGATGCATTTGGAAGTCTACGTTGTGACTGCGGCCCTCAACTCGACACCGCTTTACGACGTATACAAGAAATTGGATGGGGGTGTTTGGTATACCTTAGACAGGAAGGAAGAGGTATTGGTCTTCACGCCAAAATTCAGGCCTACAATTTACAAGATAAGGGTGCTGATACATTAGACGCTAATTTACTGCTAGGTCACCCTGCAGATGCTAGGGATTATCGAATTGCTGCAAAGATATTAGCCGCAGTGGGAGTAGAAAAAGTCTGTCTGTTAACCAATAATCCTGACAAAGTAATCCAATTACAAAATCACGATGTGGACGTTCACGAACGAATGCCCCTGATAGCAGGGGTAAACGAAGATAATCGAGATTACCTTTCTACAAAGGTAGAAAGAATGGGGCATTCGATTTCGGATGACCATTTTGAGTCTTAATGCAAATTGCAAAATCTGCTCTAAGTTTGATTTG
>CEUG01093840.1_pt1 | contig 33990 bp, 27 predicted proteins | sample 531421 | NCBI WGS metagenome assembly CEUG01 (sample SAMEA2622901, study PRJEB7988) | marine metagenome | biome: marine biome (ENVO:00000447); feature: surface water layer (ENVO:00002042); material: "saline water (ENVO:00002010), including plankton (ENVO:xxxxxxxx)" | depth 5 m | reverse complement strand
TATTTCTGTTCAATATCTTCTGGGTTGATTTGGAAGTCGTCGCCAACTTGGGCATCACAGGCTTTCCATAAACGGAAGCATTCTGAACCGATCTTGTTGGCTCTCAGATTTACTACTTTATCGGGGCCTCTGATTTTCCAAGAACCCGTTCTACCGCCAGCACCACATTCTAGAACTGAATTAGCATCGATACCATTGCCAAGAGATTTAGACATCTTTCTACCCCAAGGGTCCATCCCTAAACCGTCGATCCAAACATGTTTGAATCCAGGTGAATCCAACAACAAGGCACTCTTCAAAAGAGTGTAATATAGCCATGTTCGAACTATTTCCTTACCCTGAGGCCTTATTCCCGTAGGGTAGGCCTTAGAGAATAATTCTGTGTCGGAAAGGTAACCCGAAACATACAGATTAGAATTAGAAGAATCCATCCAAGTGTCGAATACTTTCTCTTCACCAATAACTTGTCCTAACTGGGAAGAAAGCTCATCCCAACTACCCATATCTTCTCTGCTTTCTCTGTCTAAAACTCGACTTCCCGATGGAGGCCCTTCTCTCCAAGGCTGAACATAAACTCCAGCTGGTGGTGTGATAATTTTCTCACCGTCTTCGGAATACCATATCGGAACTTCTGTGTGATACCACCTTCTACGACTAATTGGCCAATCGATGCTGATATTATCCATCCAATCCAGTAGAAATTGTTTATTCCTTATTGGATGAAATTCCATATCTTCAATTAATTCACGCATACGGTCTTGGATGTGTGTCTGTCGAACATACCATTCCTTAAGGAGAATAATTTCTACAGGGTTTTTTCCTCTCTCGCTAACTGGTACATCCTGTTCCTTTTCGATAATGTTGACTATCCTGTTTGCCGAAGAAAGGTCGTCAATTACCCTCTCCCTTGCTTCAGCAACTTTCATTCCAACATAAGGTCCGGAAACCTCCGTCATATTGCCTTCTAGATCAATAGCCTGAAATGGGACCAAACCAAGTTCTCTGAATACTGCAACATCGTTTTGGTCGCCAAAGGAACAAACCATCAATACCCCAGATCCAAACTCGGATTTGACCGAAGGATGAGTGGTGATTTCAACGGATTTTGAACGCCCTTCTGTTTCTACGGGAAGGACAATCTTCTTGCCAACCAAATGATGATATCTATCGTCATCAGGATGAACGACTACTACACCACAAGCACAAATCAATTCCGGACGAGTAGTCGAAATAACAACATCAACACCATCTTCAGTTGTCCATCTGATGTCGATTAACTTGGATTTTCTACGTAATCTTTCTACCTCAGCATCAGCGATTGTCGTACCTTCAACCGGATCGTAAATATTAGGGCGGAGATCTTCTACAATGTCACCTCGTTTGAATAGATCGACAAAAATTGATTGAGATACCCCCCTATATTCATCTGAATCTGTAAGGTATTCTTTGTCGAAGTCACAAGAAAGCCCTACTCTAGCTGCTGTCTCCCTCATCGCTTGAGTGTATTCCTCTATTGTATCTCGGCATAAATCCAAAAATTCGGCTCTTTCAAAAGTCTTCATTTTTCTGCCAGTATTTTTCTCAACAGTAAATTCGATGTTGATTCCATTGCGATCGACACCCCAGGGGAAGTAGACCTCTTTTCCTAACAGTCTTTGACTGCGGGCAATTACATCTATCATTGAATATTGAGCAACCGCCCCGATATGCCATGTGCCACTAGGGTAAGGTGGTGGTGTATCTACTACGAATATATCCTTGCCTGATTTAGGGTTGAATGCATACCTTTGATTGTAAATTTCGACGTCGGAATAGTGTTCCTCTTGAATCCTTTTCTCAAGGTCAATAGACCATCGTTTATCCTCAATCAAGGGAGCCCCCATAGACACATCCACCACAAATTACATTCCACCCTATGACCTATCATTCTTGACGGTTCCCAATCATTCACTAACTTCTAGAACGATATTTTCCGACCCAATAGTAGCCGTCGGGTTCAAGCACCTTCGGTGACGAGCGGGCGACTACTAAGGAGTTGGGGGACTTGTCTGAGGACGAAAAGCAAGGTAACATTGCATCTCGTTTCGCAAAACAAGCGACAGAAAAAGGCAAGGAAATGTTCTCCAAATTAGACATTGATAAAAATACAGTAGAGAGTTACGGAAGAAGGTCGAAAAACCAAATGCGTAGAGTTTCCTCAGATCTCAGTTTTACAGATCTCTTAACAAAATTTCCCGTTATCACAGTAATTTTTTGCCTCATAGTTACAGCTTTCTTCTCTTGGGAATCTGGTTTGGTAGATTGTAGAAAGTCACTAGCCAATCCCGATGGATTTTGCCCAATTGAAGAAAAATCATCTATGAATGTTAATGGGGATTTGGAAGTATATCTCCCTCAGGGATCCGAGGTTTCAGCATTATTGAACAAGGTAGAGAGTGTTGAAGGATGGACTACCAACGTCATGGTGATTTACGTAGAATCAGAAATTGTCTATGTTGAAAATGATGATGGCACTAGGGAAGCCGTACCTGGTTCAGGGAGAAATATTACGGAAGTTTCAACCCTAGAAGAAATCGAAAAATTGGAAAATCTACTGAATCCACATCAAAATGACAAGGGACAGGACAATGTAATCTATGTACTTTCAATATCTTCAGTCATCAAAGAAGTTAATTCCTCAGCCGGAAGGGTAGCGACATCTTTTGCATCGGCAGTTTCCGAGGCAGTTGATGATCCAACGATTTCCGATTTCGTCAACCAATCTATAGAAGATAATCAGGATTTATTCGGAAATTACGCTATACCAGATGATCAAGCAAGGGTGGACCAAATCCTAGATGAGATGCCCCCTAATGCCTTGAATAAATTGGTCAGAGATGTAGGAACATGGGAAAATGAAGTGCAAATTGGAAATAAATCAGGGTTTGGTTGGAATCGAGCCGTGATAATTATCGGTATTTCTGACCAACTGAAGGACGATAACGGAGAGGAGATTACGATTTCTGAATTTATTGAGGATACTCAATTGGGAATCATCGGGCTAAGCGAAGCAAATGATTGGGACCAAAAAGGATTGGCCATGACTCTTACGGGGCCAGTTCCAATAACAAATGCAGTCACAGAGGAATCATTCAACCTATTTTGGAATGTATTTCCAATAGGCGTAGTTTTCGTGGCTCTGGGGTTATTCCTATTCCATTGTGACCTATTTCAGACAGGTAGGATAAGATTTGTTCAAGGGTTTAAGGTAGTAGTTATTTCGGGCCTACCAACCCTTTGTTCCGTTTTCATCACTATGGGAATTATCGGGTGGACGAATTACGAAGTAACAATGACCGTGATTATTGTAGGACCAATTGTATTAGCATTGGGAGTTTCGTATGGCCTTCACATAACTAATCGTTATGCAGAATCAAAAGGTACGCCAAGAGAGAAAATGGCTGAAGCATTGGAATCGACAGGAAGAGCTGTTTTACTATCTGCTATTACGACAATTATCGGATTCATATCATTAGCGCTAACCCCAATGAAACCAATACAAACTGTTGGTTATTCACTCGCGATGGGTATTGTCGTGGTATATATTATGACAATGGTGATGGTGCCTAACTTGACAATGATGTTGGACCTAAAGAAACCCTCGCATCCACCTCCCAAAGCCTTTGTTTCTGCCGTTAACGTTCCAATAAATTGGACTAAATTAACACTCAGTGTATTTCTAGTTGCGATTTTGATCTCTGCAGGATATAGCAGGCCAAATGTTGAGGAAAACGTGGATTTACTCGAGATGGCCCCTGAAGGAGTTGGTGCTGTAGACAAAATGAAAACATATTCTACAGAATTTGAGGCAGGTCAACCTGGATTTTTATTGATTGATGCAGATTTATCTGCCTCACCTGAAATTTTTAACACCGACCTAAAGCGGAATGACCCTTATTCAAGATTGGTTGGAATAGAGGAACTGGAAGGAAAATGCAATCAAGTAAATCAAACCACAGCAGTATCTATCGTTTTCCTAATGAAAGCCATAGCTGTTGGTGTCGATTTAGATGGAGACCCCATTAATGAACCAATTCAAGATAACGAGTTTGTACCCGAACAAATCAAAGAATTGTCCGCTATTATATTCGACCGAGAGGTTTCAGGCAATGGCTCATTTTGGTGGAGCCTAGCAGTTTTAGATCAGCAACAAACAGGCAGTGTAGAATCCCAAAGCTTCCTACTAAATGTATTCTACAATAGTCTTACACTAGAAATGAGAAACTTATTCATTTCTGAAAATTATAGTCAGAGTCTAATCTATATTGATATGCCATTTATGGATGTTAAGAAAACTGAAATTGCGGTATCACAAATAGATAATTACGCTAAACAAGATACAGCCGGATTAGGAGTTACTTCCACCAGATTAATTGGTGTGGCATCTGTCACAATAGAAGTCAATAACTTAGTTGTAAACTCACAATGGGGGTCATTATTATTTGCTTTGCTGTTTACTGTCTTCACTCTTGGTTTGGTTTTCAGAGATATACGGTATGCAATCCTAACAACTACCCCTGTGGCATTTACAGTATTCATGCAATGGTTAGTAATGGATCAGGGTAGTGTAAGTTTGTCACTGGTTACCGTTATGATTGGTTCAATTCTAGTTGGAGTTGGAGTTGATTTCTCTATACACATTGCTAATCGTGTAAAAGAATTAGGTGGTTCAATAGACGCAATTCGTATTGCCTGTGCGAGTACAGGAATGAGCCTGACCGAAGCTGTAACGGTAACGATAGCAGGTATGTTTTGTGCTTATTATATTCCAATACCAGCTATTGCTCCATTTATTGATGTGATTATAATTCTCCTAATTCTTGCAGCGATTTCAGCACTAATTCTTCTGCCTGCGATTTATTCCCTGTTAGTGAAAGCAAATATTTCCTTAACTGGAGGATCTGGGACAATGGCAAAGGCAGCAGGTCTTAGAAGAACATTGACAAGAGAACAAGGGGATATAATGGACGCCACCCTAGTTATGGACAGTCAAGATGCATGGTGATATTATGGTGAATTATTGGTTAATGAAAAGCGAACCAGACGTCTACCCATGGTCACAATTGGTCGAAGATAAATCCACTCACTGGGATGGAGTCAGGAACTATCAGGCTCGCAATATAATGAGAGATGATATGAAAATCGGAGATTGGGTTTTGTTTTATCATTCAAATTGCAAACCCCCACATGTCGCTGGAGTTGCAAAAGTGTGTAAAGAAGGATATCCGGATTTTACAGCCCAAGATCCTAATTCAAAATATTTTGATGAAAAAGCTACCCCAGAAAATCCTAGATGGATAATGGTCGACATAGAACCGATTATCGAGTTAGAATCTGTAGGGTTGCCAGAACTCAAAGCCAATCCAAGTCTAGAGGGTATGCCTTTGTTACAACGCGGACAACGTTTGTCGGTGCAACCGGTTTCTAAGGAACATTTCGCTATAGTTTGTAAAATGGGCGGAGTCGATTCTGAATCTCTTTAGAGGGAAATTAATGACCTACTCAATAATTGCAAAATGCCCAGAAACAGGTCAATATGGTGTTGGCATACAATCTCACTTCTATGGTGCTGGTAATGCGTGCTGGGCGAGGGCCGGGGTTGGGGTAGTGGTAACCCAAGCAATGGCGCTGATCGATCATGGCCCATTGGGTCTGAAATTAATGGAAGGGGGAGTGAGGGCATTCGACGCTCTAGTAGAGAGGCTTGAGGAAGACCCTGAACCAGAGGTTCGCCAAGTGGCTATGTTGGATTCTAATGGTGAAGTGGCCGCACACACAGGTTCGATGACCATCCCTGCGGCTGGCCATGTTATCGGGGAAGGATTCTCCTGCCAAGCAAATCTCATGTGGAACGAATCCGTGCCTCAAGCAATGTCTGATGCATTTGAAAATTCAGACGGTCTGTTATCTGAAAGACTCCTTTCAGCAATGTTCGCTGGTCAAAATGCAGGTGGCGATATACGTGGAATGCAATCTGGAAGAATTCTAGTTGTTGACTCTCATACAAAAGAGAAGGAATGGGAAGGGGTAATTGTTGACGTTAATGTTGATGACCATCCTAATCCCCTCGAAGAGTTAGGTAGATTGTTGAAAGTAAATTCAATTTATTCAGAATTCACGAATAATGGGTATGAATTTGATCTTGAACAATCAGAAGCAGAAGAATTTCCTGAAATCGCCTTCTGGACCGCCATTAACCTCGCCAATAAGGGAGATCTGGAGAGAGGAAGGGAGTTGTTAGGTATTGCACTAAACGACCATGATGGTTGGAAAGAATTACTAATTCGGTGTTCTCAAAATAACTTCTTTGGAATTACAGAAGAGCTCGTAGACAAATTGCTAGAATAAAAGATACCCGGAGTGGGCACGTCCTCGGTGGACAATCGTCACCAACAATGAAAGTTCCACGATCTCCTCCACCCCGCTATCCCAAGGCATCCAGCATCCTCGGTCGGGCTGCTCGCTTCCGCGCCTGACCTGATTCCCGAGCGTGAGACGGTCGACACTTCCCTTCGGAAGTGTTCTCCGCCAACCTGGATCTCTTGGGGGCGAGGCATCGACGTCAACCGCAGGGTCATCGTCGGCTCGTCTTTGCCGCCCTCGGACTTCAGGCCACCATTTTCGACGATTTGTGGATGATAGAACACGTCAACGCTCCCCCTAGCCCAATCCATGCGAGTAGCGCTCACCTATGAACGAAACTATCACTCAAACCAGCGATAAAAGGTTGAATATTGTCAAATATCATTCAGTTTCATATTTAGAAGGGCAACCAGTTTGGATTTCATTAGCTTCTATTTTCCAATTGTCTCCCTCTTGGATTAAATTCCCATTAACCGCTATCATGCGACCTTCTTCAAATCCATCTGGTACCGCTATCATCGCAAAGGATACTTGAATTTGGGAGTCGGATCCCTGTAAAATGAAAGTAGAGGAAGAATTGTCAATAGATTGATTTTTTACAATCCCGCGAATATTTACTTCATCCGAACTAAATTCTTCTGGAGATTCCATAACTTCGTCAACCGTGTACTGAACTTGGGGGTCAACAGACAAAAACATCAGTCCAATGAGTCCAAGCATAATTGCTCCGACAAACAACAGTCGAGACCTGCGGGTTGTGTTCACAATAATTCGTCCAGCAGGGTATTGAATAGCCTTACTATCACCTGACAGAGGAACCTATGGTCTAGTATATCCAACCGCTTCCTGTAAATCAGCAAATCCCTGATTTTCCATTTTGGCTTTCAATCCTTTAGTGACTCTCTTTACAACCGAGGGGCCTTGGAAAACCATTGCTGAATACAGTTGTAGTAAAGATGAACCATTAGTAATCGCGTTCCAAGCAGAATTTCCAGAATGAATTCCTCCACAACCAACGATTGGAACTTTACCCCCAATGCTATCATACAAATCTCCAATCATCTGTATTGATTTATCGTGAAGTGGTTTGCCTGAAAGTCCACCTTGTTCGGCATAAAATTTCCGTGAACTAGTGGTTTTTGGAGCGGGCCTGCTAATTGTTGTATTCGTAGCAATAAATCCATCAATGCCAGCAGAAAGTGCTGCGCCTGCACAGGATAGGAGGTCGTCTCTAGGTAAATCGGGAGCAAATTTCAGTAGTATAGGTTTAGAGCCTCCTCTTTTTTCTCGAAGAGATGTGCATGCCTTTACTACATCACGGATATGATCATCTTCCTGCAATTCTCGCAGACCAGGAGTATTTGGTGAAGAAACATTGAGCACAAATATGTCTGCATGGTCATATAATAATCCAAATGTTTCAGCATAATCATATGGGGCTCTCTCATTGTTAACGGTCTTCGAGCGCCCAATATTTGCCGCGATAGGGACATTTGGCCATTTTCCAGATATTTGCCTCTTAGTTAAAGTATCTCGAATCTGTTGGGCTCCAGGATTATTGAATCCCATTCGATTAATCAAAGCATTTTCTCGATTGGACCTGAACATTCTAGGTTTTGGATTACCATCTTGAGGATATCGAGTCACACCCCCATATTCGACCCAAGAAAAACCGAGAGCGGGCCAAGCGCCTATAGCTTGGGCCGATTTATCAAAACCAGCAGCTAATCCGAGAGGGTGTCTAAACAACCTCCCGAAAACTGTTACAGGAAGATTTGGCGTGCCATAAATTGAGCTGAGTATTTTTTGCGCGGGTCGATTTTCTGCGAATTTAGTAAGTGTATTTACACTTAGATTATGGGCTTTTTCTGAATCAATAAAGCGCAAAGAAGGGCGGACCAGAAAGCGATATGGTAGACCCATCCTACAGCCGGCTGATGAGGCATCCTTCAAGTCTTGTGGGTGGTACGGGTTCCATGGATGTAGATTTGTGCACTCGCTCCGTAAGGGAACTTGCACGGAGGATCCTTAGGTCAAGAGGAGTAATATTCTCTCTACCTAGTCATATTGAAAGAGATGAAAACTTGGCAATAAAAATCTCGGACTTATCTCCTAGTTTGTATTTTGGCATTGAATTTAAGACCCATGATTTAGACAATATTACCGTTACTAATATAGGAGAATGTGGAGGTATAATAGGCATAGAAGCTCCTGCAAATTCCGAGGTATGGGTGCCATTGGATTTGCAAACAGGATTTGATATTTTGATTGAGGAAGTTATTGCTTTGGCATCAGCAGGCTACCCTGCCTGCGCAGGTTGTGGCGGTTCTGATGCCGAAACTACATGGAATGAATTGGCTATTAGAGAATTGTACTATTGAGAATACATTCCATTCTGATATCTTGCGTTTTCTCGCATGCGCGCGCGTCCGCGTGCGCCACAGGCACGCCCGCACGCGCGCCTTGCATCGCTCTATCCTTACTCACGTTTATACAGGGTTCATGACGCCACGAGGAAACGTGGTAAGCCAATCTCAGATGGCGAACCGCATAGTCGGGCGTGATTAATTGAAGTTCATGATTTTGGAATCAGGGGCAAAGGCCCGTACCATCAAAAAGTATCTCGGCAATGGATGGATTGTAGATGCCTGTAATGGCCATGTACAAGATCTACCAACCCGAGGAGGCACGAAGCAAGATAACAAAGCAATGTGGTCTTCTAAAGAAGGAGAATTACCGAATCCGCCTTGGAGCTATACGGACAGAGCCGAGAAAATTATCTCCAAATTACGGAAAAAAGCCCAAACGAATTCCGTTGAAGAAATCTACATCGCCACCGACCCAGATAGAGAAGGGGAATTTATTGCATGGAGATTGAAAGAAATCTTCAGTGATTACGATTCTATCTATCGTGTTTCATTCAATGAAATTACTAATTCAGCAGTGCAGGAGGCAATTGAATCACCCAGAGATATCGACATGGATCTTGTCGATGCCGCCAAAGTTAGAAGGTTCATGGACAGGTTAGTAGGTTTTCGTTGCTCAAGATTTAGTCGATCCTGGAACTTGGCCTCAATGGGGCGGGTTCAAACTCCCACCCTTGGATTCATTGTCGAAAGAGAACTTCAAAGAGATGCACATGTCCCTATTCCATATCACTCAATTAAGGTAGATTCGAATGGTGTTTCATTCAAGGTTAGATTCCATGAGAAAGATGACGAAGGTGCTTGGAAAGACGATGATGGAAAACATCACCCAGACAGAACTTTCGATGGAGAATTAGCCGAAAGCGCAATCAAAAAAATTCGCGATTCCGACGGATTAGTTTTAGAATCCGTCAGGGAAGGAAAGACCAACAGGAAACCTCAACCTCCGTTTACGACAGAATCTATGTTAAGAGCTGCCAATGGAAGGATGGGTTGGTCTATTGGTAGAACTAATAGAGTGGCTACATCACTGTATCAATCGGGACATATAACTTACATTCGAACTGATTCTACACGTACAAGTAAAGCGGCCAGAGATAGAATTAGATCCTTGATTGAAAAGGAATACGGCTCTAACCACCTAGGGTCTGGAGCGCTAGGACCGGATGCGAAAAAGGGCGCAAGCAATGTACAGGATGCACACGAAGCCATTAGGCCGACACAACCTGAAGTCAAGACATTAACAGATGTTGATGCGGATCAACAATCGTTATACAGATTGATTTGGGGTAGATTTGCTGCGAGTCAAATGTCCGATTCCGTACGAGAAAGAAGGGATTTAGTTGCAAAGGCCTCAGACCTTGAATTGCAATTGTATGGTACCAGTTCATGGCGAATTCATGCGGGATGGGAAGTTGTCTATTCCGCAGATAAAGATGTTAAAACAGAACCTCCAGGGGTTGGTTTCGAAATTGGAACAACTTGGGGATTTACTTCGACTGAGGAAAACCCATTGTTGACCTCTGACGAAACCAAACCACCCAGGAGATTTACTGAAAGTTCGATAATTCAAGAAATGAAGAAAGCAGATATAGGTAGGCCGTCAACATATCTGACTACAGTTGGTAAACTAGTAGATAGAGGCTATGTTGACAAGGAGGGTTCATCCCTCATTCCAACAGATCAGGGTAGATTGTTATGGATTGAGGTGGTGCCATTTTATGGGTCGGATGAGAACTCGTCTGGAACAATATCTGAGGGTTTATTCACCCCGCGATTCACAGCATTAATGGAATCTAGTTTGGATGAGGTAGAAGAAGGTGACACCAGTGGTGCCGTAGTTTGGCATAAATTCGTTACAGACTTTAGAAACATGCATAATATCGCATTAGAGTTAAGAAAAGAAAAACCCACAGTGAAACAACGTAATTTCATCATTAATAGAACCACGAGAATGGAAGATGATGCAAAATCGGAATTGTTCCAAGGAAAAAATATCGATGAACTCACCGGAGAAGATGCAAGAAGGATAATTGAAGAACTCAACAACTCCAGCGATGGAGACATTCCACCTAGTGAAAAACAAATGGCACTAATCATCAGATTGGCCGACAAAAATTCTGTTGATTTGGAAACTTTACTTAAGGAACTCGACCTCAATGATTTGGATGAATTAACAGGTGGAAGAGACGGAACTGCAAGTTCGTTAATCAATAAATTGATTGGGATAGACAAAGATTCTCCAGCTACAGAAAAGCAAGTTGCGACAATCAAATCAATGTCTGACAATTTAGAAATTAGTATTGAGGATGCAATGGCTATTGGCGAAGTAACCACTATCGATGAGATTAGCAAAAATGAAGCGAGCGGCTTAATTGGTACAATGAAAAAGATGATTCAATCACGAAAGCGTCAACAAAAGAAATGATATCTTTTGTTCTATGCGCCAATACTACCTAGGACCCTAGACTAGGGGGGTAGCACTTGATTAGAGACATTTACGATGTTATTGTTATTGGTGCCGGCCCCGTAGGTGGATATCTCGCCTGGAAGTTAACAGAGAAGGGGTTGAGCGTTCTCCTTGTGGAAGAACACCCTGAGATTGGGAGGCCATTCCAATGTGCTGGAATGGTAAATCCATCAGCAATGGATAGGATTGGGGCATATGACACGGTACTGACAAGGATTTGGGGCGCTAGGATGTACAGCCCATCGGGTACAGAAATTGTTATCGGAGACCCAAATACAACCAGAACTTGGTCGGTTTGCCGTAAATTGTTTGATGAAAGAGTGGTCCAACTCAGTCTTGATTCGGGTGCCGATCTATTGTTGTCATCAAAGCCAGTTAGCGCTAATGTCACGAAATCTGGGGTGGAGATTTCATTAGATATAAATGGCGAAATTAAACAATTCCAATGCCGTATGCTTTGTGGGGCAGACGGTGCTCATTCCTGGGTGCGTAGGACTTTCAAAATGGGCCGCCCTAAAGAATTGTTAATTGGCTTCCAGATTGAGGTTACCGGGTATCCAGGGGAAGAAGGAAGGCTCGACCTCTTTACAGGCGATGAATTCGCTCCCGGGTTTTTCGCTTGGGCAATTCCTTCAGGTAATACAACAAGGATAGGAAACTGGTCTTTACCGAACAAATTAGGCGAGGAATCCTGTGAGGATTTATTGCAGGTATTAATGAAATCCTCACAATGGAAAGGGAGATTCTCCAATTGTAAAGAGGTTGGTAGGTATTGTGGGCCTGTTCCTTCTGGCATGATCCACAAACCTGTGATTGATCGTGTAGCGGTATTCGGAGATGCCGCAGGTCTTTGCAAACCTACAACAGGAGGTGGAATAGGAAAAGGATTCGAGCAAGTTGATTTAATGCTCCCGAAATTAGTAGAAGCCATCTCGACCAATGATTTCACCCCATCTACTGTGAAGAATTTGAATGATACAATATCTACACTTAGGCGGAATCAAAACAAGTCTAGAGCATTGAGAAACGTATTTTTAACAGAATCAACGGATGAAGAACTGGATGAATTATTTTCAGTTTGGTCGCAACCGGAGGTGATTGATTTAATCAATCAACTGGGAGATATAGATAATCCAATCCCACTGGGCATGAAGATGTTGAAAGATGTCCCGGAATTCCGCCGTCTAGCATCAAAAGCGGCCGCTGCATTAATCTGGGGGTGAAAAATTGGAATCCGTCCAAAGAATCAGATACCCACCATTTGATCATACAAATATAGACCCTGAATCAATACCAATTACAGAAGTAATTCTCGAATCAAATTCCCAACCCCCAACTCCCTTCAAAATTGGGACTGAATCGGGTTGGTTGGTAGAATGGAGGGAACTAACCGATAAAGATCTCAATCTACCAAGAATTCAATCAGTCACAACTACTGCGACGTTACCATTCCTCATGAGAACAAGAAATGGCTGGTACATTGAACCTGATCCATTACATGCAGTCGCTAGAAAATTTATCGCCCCAACCGTAATTTTGTTAATTTTCTCTCTATTTCTACACGCTATTGCTCCGGCTTTAGGAGATGTGCCGCTACTATCATGGCTAACTCAAGGATCTTATCAAATCGGTCCACTTGATTATCCAAAATTATTATTCATCACATTTCCAATATTTGTATTGCCAATAATCATCAGAATATACGCTAATTCTAGAGATATTAACAGACAAAACACCTACATTAATTCCCCATTAGCTGACCCCGAATTAGAATTATCGATCGGCGATGGGTGGGTTGAAATCGCCGAAATGAAGTTACCTGAAGAGGTGAAATTTTCTGCAGCCAGAATACAAGCCGGTGTCGCGGTGCCTGAAAGAAAAACCATGCTTAAGTCATCCAACCGACCAGAAGGTACTCAACCCCCTCCAGGTATGTCAACCGCTTTACCAGAAAAAAGATTGACAGGGGGAGAAGAACATGGTACCGGGGTAGGAGAATCTACACCTCTAGCAGTTGATTATTCTCGAATCCTATTGTTGGAACCGATGAGGGTAAGATCGAGAGGGGCTTTGGAAACAAGCAATGAATTACCTATCAGATTGAATGGGCCCGAAGAAAGATGGCCGGGTACAATTTATTCCTCGGTGATTGCATTACATTGGGAGATTCATTTGCACGTACTTTGGCAAGGCATGAGGTTAAGGTGGGTCAGTCCAATTATTATGCCTCAAACTGATAACAAAATATTGATTGATAATCTACCACTTAGGGCTGCTAGGTCTGAAGATTCTAAGTAATAATCACACAGGTTGTAAGGGTGGAGGGCAAGCTAGCTGATCCTCGGCAAATATTTCAGTCTCCAGATGGTTATAATCTGAATCTCGTTTTTGTGGTATGAATCCTGCACGCGAAATTACCCTCTGTAATTCATCTTCTCCTGCTAGAGTCTTTGTGGTGCCGGAAGCAGAAACGACATTTTCCTCCATCATTGTAGAGCCCGCGTCATCTGCTCCCGCAAATAGGGCTAGTTGGGCTATACCCATCCCCATTGTAGGCCAAGATGCTTGAATGTGGGTAATATTATCGAAAAACAAACGAGCAATAGCAACATGACGAAGATATTCATGAGCACCAGCTCCTAATTGAATTCTATTTTGACCCTTATTCCTTTTACCAAATGTATTGTTTTCTAATTGAACAGGCCATGCTATGAATGATGTAAATCCAATCAATCCGTCTGCTAAACTTCTGTCTTGTAGCCTCCGTATCCTATCCATATGTTGAACACGGTGTGAATTATTCTCACCAAAACCAATGACATTCGTTGCAGATGTTGTTAGTCGAAGATGTTGTGCTTCTTCCATAACTCTTAGCCAATTTTCTGAACTACCTTTCTTTGGAGAGATGTCTAGGCGGACATCATCAACGAGCATTTCTGCTCCACCGCCCGGTAAGCCATGCATTCCTGCATTCTTCAATTGTGTTAGCACCTCTTTGGTAGATGTTTGACAAACTTCTGCAATCCCTTCAATCTCGATAGGAGAAAAACAATCCAAAGCAATAGTTGGATGCCTTTCCCTTAATTGTCTAATCAAATTCGTGTACCACTCCATGGGTAAATCAGGGTTGACCCCACCTTGCATTAACACGCGTGTGCCACCGATATTTTCTAACTCGGCAAATCTAGCACTAATTTGGTCTACGGATTGAGTGTAAGTCTCTTCATGCCCTGGGGGACGATAGAATGAACAAAATTGACAATTTATTGTACACACATTAGTGTAGTTGACATTTCGATCTACAAGATAAGTTACCTTATTTCCTGGAACTCTCTTTCTACGCATCAACAACCCAGCGTGCAATAATTCGTTTTGATCTGCTTGATCGTAGAGAATTGTGGCTTCCTCAACAGAAAGTCGAGGAGGGTTATCACTTAATTGAGTTTCAAGAATTTCTTGCCAAGCGGCCAAACAATCACAACCCTGAGCCAACCAATGCTTCGATTTCTGTAATTTGTTTAGGGCAGCTTGAGGTTAAGACAACAGGTCCATCCTTAGTTATTAATACGTCGTCTTCGATACGAATTCCAATTCCGGAGTATTTCTCAGGGATTTCGACATCCTCCCTCCATGAGGCGAAATAAATACCTGGTTCGACAGTTAGAACCATACCTTCCTCTAGTAACCTACCATCGCCCTTTCCACCAGGTCTAGTTACTCCGACGTCATGAACATCCAGACCTAATGAATGACTAGTTCCATGCATGAAGAACTGACGGGTTTTGCCATCTAAATCTTCACCCATGGCTTCTTCAAATGTACAATTCAGTATACCTAATTTAATCAGACCTCTGGAAATTACCTCCATAGTCGCTTTGTGAGATGCGTTCCATGGCGCACCCACCTGACAAGCTTCAATTCCTGCAATTTCAGCCTCTAGAACCAGATTGTATATCTCTCGTTGAGGCTCAGTAAATTTACCATTAACAGGCCAGGTTCTAGTGATATCAGAAGCATAGCCCTCAACCTCGCAACCAGCGTCCACGAGAACTAGCTCTCCATCCGAAACGGATTTGTTGTTAGCATGGTAGTGTAGAATTGTGGCGTTGTCACCACCACCAACAATGGAGGGGTAACTCCATTGAGAACCATTCGATTGAAAACAACCCTCGATTATGGCCTGAATTTCCCATTCTCCGATCCCGGTATGGCTCTTTTTCATTGCAATAGAATGTGCCATAGAGGCTAAATCAGCAGACTTTTGCATAATGGCGATCTCTTCCTGAGATTTACAAATTCGCATTTCATCTAAGATTGAGGAAGGATCTACTAGACTAATTGGACCCATCCCGTAGGTATTTCTTTGTCTACTCTTTGAGGTAAGAGAATCGTGGACAATTTGGTCAATATCTGCATTCAGATTTTGAATCAAATACACCCCATTTGATTTTTTCAACGAATCAGTAACAACTTCTTTCATCTCTAGTAGAGAATAGGCTTCATCAATCGGCCATCCTGATGATGCACCTTCTATGCCAATTCTTCGACCTTCCCAAATTTCTGCGGTTGTATCGTTTGGTTGGACAAATAATGAAACTAGCCAATTTTTCCCGTTATGTTTTGCCATTAATACGGACTCAGGTTCGGACCAACCACAAAGGTATAGCATGTAGGAACTAGCTCGGAATGGATAGTGAACGTCATTAGAGCGAATAGAAGCTGGATTAGTTGGGATGAGAACTAAACTATCGTGAGGAATCTTGTCGAGGAATCTAGACTGACGTCCTCTGTATTCTGACTCCGAGAAAGGTAGGCTAGCCATACTGTCCACGCCTCGCCGAGAAGCAAGTTATTCTTAGGACTGTGGGATGAAAATAATTTACATAAAAAGTACAAAATCAGGATTTCCATTTTGGTATTGTTCGTTCACTATTCCCTCGGAATCGGTTAACTAAGGCATATGTTAGGAACAATGCACTAAATGCGAACGCCACCAGAGCGATTGGGAATGGCTTGACTTCGTCAGGATGAATTAAAATTACAGAAATCGTTGCGAACTCGCCATCATCGTCAATCACTTCCAGAGTAAGTATGGCTCGATATTCTTCAACTTCAGTCCAAGAAAATTCTCTGTCACACCCCTCGTAAAGGGGAGAATTATCCAATAACCAAATACATCTCAAACTGGAAGCATCATTTGCTGTGTCGGAACTTTCAGTGGCGTCTAATTTTATTTCAGAGGGATTTGAAATCCTAACTTCTTGACCGTCCGTAATAGCTTCGCCATCAATTATCAGCGATGCGGTAGGAACTGTATTCTTGATGTCTAAATTTACCATTTGCTCTGATGATAAGCCTCCTTTATCATAGACAGTCAAACTTAGAGTGTAGTTTCCAGATTGTGCCCCTGAGATAGAATATGTGTTGAGGTCTTCACCCATTTGTACATCGATTGGAAGATTGCCAGAGTGGGAAGGCCTTCTGAGAGTCCAAACATAGTACATTTCCGTTCTTCCCCAATACGGGTCCTCAGTTAGGGTTGCGTCGAATGTATGCCAAATATCATCCTCTACAGCATAATCAATCCCCGATATTTTGATTACTGGTGGTTGGTTATTTACACGAATAGAAAATTCGTGGCTAGCCCCCACGGGAGCAGAATTACTCGATGGGCAGCCAATTAGTATTATTTCCATCCAACCGTCTAACTTGGCAGAAATATCCCAATTTATCTCGAATTCTCCAGATGGAAGTTCGTATACCTCATCAGTTATGGATGCTTCATTGCAAACTGATGATTGAGGAATATGAGATGATTGAATTAGTCCCTGCGCCAAAGAACCTGAGATTTCTAGATTAACTCTCGCGTTTGGATAAGTACCAAGCCAACCACTAATTTGAAGAGAAGAATCTATCAAATCTCCGGATTGATCTGTATCTAACAAAAATCCAATCAAACCGGTTGAGTTTTCCTCAACCATAAATACCACTCTAGTTTCTACAACTTCTAATCCATAATCATCTATTGAATGAACACTAACATAACATGCACACTCGCCTGAAGCTGAGAAAGTCAACTCAAAGGACCAACCCCATTGTTCTCTACTACTTGTAGATGTTATATCAATCAAAGAACTCTGCAAATCTCCACCATCGAATTCTGTACCATCCTTAGATACCCGCCAAAATACATCTTGGGGTGGTTCATCATCTTCTATGATTCCTGAAAACGTGATCGACTCGGATGAATGGTATCCGTTTTCGACATCTATACTGATTAAGGCAGGATCATCATCGTTGGAATTTTCTGCTTGAACACTATTGCACAGCAAAAGCAATGCTGAAAGTGATAGCAAGACTGCCCTCCAATGGCGCTTCATCAGCCCAAACGGCTAGACTATCTGTCTTGAACCTCATGCAAAAGTGTTCAATTTATCTTTCTGAAATTTGCATTTGCCACACCAATTCATCTAGCCACGTTCCTAGTGTATCAATATCTACGAATTCTTGACTGGCCTCAGCCGTTAGAATACAGTCACATGCGGCAGCGGCTAGTAGACCCGCATCTTCCATTGGCAAACCGTTTCCTAATGCTACTGCCAATGCTGTTGCCGCTGCGTCATGCAAACCTATCTGTTGTTTTGGAGTGGGGGCTGAACAATCGAAATGAATCACTTCTCCCTCCGATTGATAGAGAGTTACCCCATTAATCCCTCCCAAAACTACCAATGCATCCCAATCGTATGTAGAAATTAGTTCAGAGGCTGCGGAAGCAGAGTCGGAAGCCTCCAAACGTCGACGCATAAGTTCCATACCCCTCATCTCAACTAGAACAACCGTAGCACCTCGAGACCGTTCTAAACCGGTTAGTTTGGGGTCCATTATGACGGGTATGCCATTCTTGCTCGCAGCACCAATCAATTTTGAGGCGCTGGCTACAGTAACCGCACCATTATCATAATCTGAGATTACCAAAGCGCAACTATTCTCCAATTGCTTCATAGCATTATTAGCTAATTTATCAGACATTGAATTATCAATTTGATCAAGTGGTCCTCTGTCCGCCTGTAGTAAGATTTGACTCTCTTCAAGCAGGCTTTCTCTGCTACCAAAAAACCGAATTTTTACGAGCGTATGCCTATCTGGAACTGATTCTATGCCCGTTACTGCAATTCCATCTTCAGTTAACATATCCACAACTGCTTTACCTTCTCTATCATTTCCAACAAACGTGTGAAAATCAACATCTAGGCCTATTGAGTTTAGCCCCCTTGCAATATGAGCCGCCGCCCCTGGGCTCTCATCAGTTTGGAAAATTTTCAACACAGGAACTGGTGCGATTGAGTTCAGATTATTCGCATATCCATGGTGATAACGGTCTAACATAACATCGCCCAACAATGTCACCTGAGAACCTTCCATATCATTGAGGCTGGAACGTAATCGCCTTAGAGATTCAATGCGGGAGACTGTTTCTTCGTCAATCGCCATGAACCTTCCAAAGGTTGGGAGTGAATGAGGTTTGGGGGAGCTAAATGGTCAAATCATGACCGACTAACTCAAGCGAGTAGGTTCTCTCCGCGAGGTATGGCTGACCACTCTGGGGCTTGGGTCTACGAGGGGGCAGCCGCCGAAAGACTATGGCAAAAATCAGCGATTGGTAGACCAAATGGAGAGGGAAAACTAGAGTTATCTCCGGCTGAGACATTGTTCGTTCACTATCACAGGCACATAGACCTACCAACAAATGATTGGATGAATCACGCACTGAATCAAAACCCGATGCTATTACAAGAATATTCTATCTTAGAGGCTCTTCGTGTACCGGGTAACAAGATTGTTTTATCTCAAAATATGGGGCTATTTTCTCAACAAATTCACCCTAAGTCTTGGGCTGCTCGATGGACTTCGAATACTCATCCAAGAAATAGTAAAGCGATTTCCGAAATACGATGGTTTCATGAATCCGATAAATTGGATGCAATAGAATTACACCAATGGACAATTGATGTAAGCAATTCCGGAAGAACGCCGGAGGTTTTGGTTGTAGATGAAGAGTTGAGTGTTGTAACATACCAACTATCCTCTCAAAACCCCCGTGGATCATTTCAAGATCAAGAGGCAATAGAATCTCTAACTAATTTATCTGGAGGAATTACCTCAGCCGACGGTTTGCTATATCCATCCGATGATTGGAAAATCCAACAATTAGGAGTACCCACCGCAGGGGGTATTCATCTCGATTCAATCACATGTGAAATTATTCAAGGATTAAATCCGCTATCGGAAGGCGCAATGATTCTTTCTGACTTGCTTAATAGGGGTCTCGTAATTCGACCCGGATTCAAGTACGGTACTAGATGGAGATGTTATGATAAGCCTCTAGGAGAGGATCATGCACCTTTCCTCGTAGTCTTGCCAGAGGATGCACCAAGAGATTGGGCCGGTGCTTGCCTCGCCTCCAGATTAGCATCTGGAGTAAACAAAATTTGGTTACACCCTGTCAATAATGGAGATTCATGGAGTTATCTAGCGATAACTAGACCACCTGCTGACTCACGATGGTCGAATCCAAGTAAACGCTGATTTTTTTCACTTTTACTCGCTATAATATACCCCCCTGCCTACAAAAAGAAGGTTAGGCGATTTGATCCGCCAAGAAAGCCCATGGGTCGAACAGTTGCAACTTGGAGGATGAGAGGGGAAGAAAGAATAGAGGGGTGGAAGCAGTTTCGTAGAACTTTGAGACCGCAAGAACGTTCGGCTTACGATTCGATGGTTAATGCCGCGAGAAACAGAGCGGCGGCTTGTGGAATGATACCCACGGTCGACCCTATGGAACCAATATTTCTAGCGATGTTAGTCGAAGCGTACGAGAGAATCTCAAAAATCGAAGACGAAATTGAGAGGTTGAGGAATGGATGAAGGATGGATCCTTGATTGTCATCTAGATATCAAAACCGAATGTATGAGTTTATGGATAAAGAAAGACGATGGAGAAGTTCAACAAATCCTAATGCCATGGTCATTCACGATACATGTTCATGGAGAATCGCACAGATTAGATGAACTAGGTAGAGCCCTTTCTAGACCTGAATACCAACGTCCATTTGGAGCACTATCATTGAGAAGGGAAAGGCATCGTACCTCACATGAATCACAAAAACAGGTGGAAGTCCTGGCAGTTAATTTACAGAAGCCATCGAAGATAAGAAAAATTGCAGAGATGATTGATGCAAATGGTTCATGGCGAAATTTCGAGCTTTTTTCCGTTGACCCAAAAATCACTCAGAAATTTTTGTTAGACCTCAAAACCCATCCATTTGGGAGAGTGAAGATAATTGGAAACCAAATTTTCCCCTTAGATACAAGAGACGAAGTTGATTGGCAACTTCCACCTCTTAGAATCATCGAACTCGATGTTTGTTGCCTAGATGTAAATGGTAAAAGAAAGGCTAGCGCACCAATTTCTAGTATCACAATAGTTGACAAGGGAGTAATTAATTGTGAAAGCAAATCATTCAGTCAAACTTTGGTTGCCGACGCATATACTTGCTATGCCCATATGTTAGATGATTTCCACAGAAAAATAGAGGAAATTGATCCCGACATTGTAATCACCCATGATGGAGACAGTGTCGACATTCCTGCATTGATTAGACTCGCCGAGAAGTCGGGAGTGAAGCTGAATATTAGTAGAAATGGTAGAGAAAGTAAACCTCGCTCTCAAGAACGTGTGGCTTGGAGCTACGGCCGACTTCTAAGAAAGGAAGCGTACCATTCCTTAGAAGGGCGATTACACATTGATATGGGGCGCTCTTTCATAGGCAAAGAAGGTGGGATTGAGGGGTTAATGGAATTATCAAGAGCTTCGGGATTACCAGCAGCGGACCTATCGAGATTATCACCAGGTTCAGCAATTTCAGCTATGCAAATTCGACAATCGATTGAAGATGGAGTATTGATTCCTTGGAAAAAGAATAGGCCAGAAGATATGAAAGATGCTGAACAAATAATGTTGGCTGATCGGGGTGGACTATACTTAGACCCAATTGTTGGTGTTCACCAAGGTGTTATTGAACTAGATTTTGCGAGTTTATTCCCCAGCATAATTGCAACGAGGAACATTAGTCCTGAAACTATGAATTGTTTGTGCTGTAATCTAGATTCGGACCATTCAAGAAAAGATGGGAGATTATCGTTGAATGTAAAAACAGCTGCTGCTGAAATTCAAAAAAGGCAAAAAAATAATGAAAATCTGAAATTAGTTGTACCCGAACTTGGATTACATGTCTGTACGAAAAGGCATGGATTCCTAGGTAGAGTGGTAGCACCTATAATTGAAAGACGGAATGTATTGAAAGAAAAAAGGCAGAACAAAGGAGACGTTTGGGACAGAAGACAAAATGTTCTGAAGTGGATCTTGGTAACTTGTTTTGGCTATACTGGTTATCGAAATGCACGCTTTGGTAGAATAGAATGTCACGAGGCTATTTGCGCTTGGTCTCGTGAAATACTCCTGACCACTATTGAAGAAGCAAACAAAGAAGGATGGGATTGCATACACGCTATAGTAGACGCTATTTGGATTAAAGATAGAAAGAATCGAAGCGAGGAAGAAAAACGAGATTCATACCAACGTTTGATGGTTAGAATTGAAGCATTGGTTGGCATACCTCTTGAACTAGAACATGAATATGATTGGATTGCATTCATCCCAAATAGAACTACAGGAGTTGGTGCACTCACCAAATACTATGCAAAGATAGGAGAAGAGTGGAAGGTTAGAGGGATTGAATTACGCCAGCATTCAACATGTGAATGGATAAGGCAATTACAAGAAGATATGATGGAAGATTTAGCGAATGACCCATTCGGAATTGGACCGAAAATCGCGGCTCAACGTGTTGAAGATGAAATATCTCGTATGAAGAGAGGGGAAGTACCATTGAGTCAATTGATAGTAGGTAGAAGAGTACGATATGAAACTGGTAATCATCGTGTAATGAATCTGACAGCTGCGGCTCTTCTCCGTGCCCGAGCGCTAGAACAAATCACACCTCCTGGAAGGAAGGTTCGTTTTGCCGTAACAGGTTGGAAAAGAGAACAGCCTACCGACAGGGTGCGATTACAATCAGAAATAGACTCAGGAACGAATTCCATTTCAGGACAAAAAGGAGATGCTGAATTCTATACTCCACTAGCTGTTCGAGCCGCCACTTCGATACTATCTCCCTTCGGTTGGAATGAAGATGTTGTAACTGCAGGCTCGAAGAGGCAATCTAGTCTAGAGGTTTGGATGTGACGGAATTCCAGAAGTGAGGTTTGACCAAACGGCAATTGTGCCCAAATCATTTCCCTATCAAGGGACAAAAGGTGTAATCTCTTTCTTGCCAAACCACCATTAGATTTTTTCGAGCGTGGTTCATCAATCCTAAGTATATCATCTGTAAATTGTCTCAGAATCTCGCGCATATCCTTGCTTAACGGTGGTGATGAATTACGACTTGATGTGAGAACCACCAAGGAATTCGAATCTTTACTAATATCCCTACATCGTTGAAGTGTTGCCTTCAACAAAGAGCGTCCCTCCGATTTCTTAAGTTGAGCATCCATAAACATCCTAGGTATTTGTGAAATCACGATTATTCTTCCCTCTATCAGTCTATTCGGTGAATTTTTTGATCCGGCTTCATTAGACAGTCGTTGAATAATCGACGCTGTTTGGTGAGCTGTGAAACCACGACATATATGGAAATTCGACAATACTTCACGATTTTTACAACCTCGTATTCGCAACAAAGGAAGAAGAGGGGAAGGGTCGAATGCCATCCCTCCATCAATCCAATGTACTGGTATAGATTCAGACAAATCGTTAGCAACCATTCGTAATAACGCACCTTGGAATTCCTTTCTATGTTGATCAATAAGAAGGACAGAGGGCACCTTTGGTTTTGGTAATACTAGATCTATTGCTGAATCACCCCAAGAAATACTCGTTGGCCGAGACATAGTCTGAAGGCAATACAAATCACCTATCAATCAGCCAACGAGAGAGAGGTATTGAGTCGGTTAGTGAAAGTAATGCTTCACAATAATTGAGATTCATCGTCTTCGTTTGTAGGTTGATTTTGGTTAATTGGTTTAGGATTGGATGTAGGCATCAATGAAATCGCGAGTAAAACGAAAATAACCATGATTGCATTGCTAGGTTGAACGAGCCAAGAAAGAGGGCTATCCCCGTTAAATGATGATTGTGCAGTAAGTGTAACAGGAACTCTTTGTTCTAGTCCAAAGGAGTCGACGAAAACGATTTCACCTTCTGCAATCATACCTGGATTCAATAATCCATCAGGGACTATGTTTAGGACGATTTCAGGGCATGCTTGTAATTCACCAGCGGTTTGGACTGTGGCTATTCGAGAGAGTGCTCCCTCGACTGCGATAGAGTATGTTCGTGAACCTTCACCCAAGCAAGATGTAGATAGTTTGAGCTGGGAGTTTTCATCCCAAGGAATAATCGCAGTAAGGTGTTCCGAAGTGATTCTATGACCTATGGAATACCAGTCTAAGTCAATTTGCCAATTCTCTTCCCCTTCACAACCAATTGTGCCTCGAAGATATCCTGAACCCTGAGCCATTTGGTTGGCGGTAGCAAGTTCTACTGTAGATTCCCCTTGCTCAATTGAAACGATTCTTGGAGCGAACCCTTCTGAATTGGTTGAAGTATAGACGTCAATTTCTAATTGACAAGGAGTTTCTGCAAATACTGTGGCAAAAATTGTTTCTTGTCCGAGAATTTCCAAAGGACCTCTAGGAGGCAATACATCGACAGTCGTAGGATTTTCAGGATAATCGAAATTAATTGTTGTCTCTTCAGAATTGATACTCTCAATTGTCGCTGTCCATTGTACCAAACGACCTCGACTATCTCGTATTTGCATGCCATTTGCTCCCAATTGATCTCCTTGGGTAAAAGCGTCCCCGGGTGCGCCACTATCTCGGCCTCGTTGCAAGGCCGCATCGCCATCCGCTTCGAGAATTTTCAGCCACGCCTTTTCCGGGTCCGTGTTGACAAGGTTGTTACCTTCATCGCCATTATTTTGATCTTGAATTTCGACAATAACTCCATGGCCAGGCAGGGCCGAATCGAATCCCGAATTGACTCTAAGTGTGAATCGGACCCATTCATTTGGTGCAATTGGAATTTCAAGGTATGAACCTCCTTGAGATATTCCTTGGATAGTATAATTGGAAAAATTCAGATCTACCTGAATACCTCGCTTGACCCCAATTAGGTCAAGAGTAGAGGAGGAGGGCAGGGCAGGTATTGCACCATTGCCGTTCCAATTACCACTAGCCATTATCCCCCAGTCACCAATGCCATTCCAATTACTGGTTGGCAAATCGCTGTGAACATCATACAAATCTAAAGCACCCATTTGGTGTAACATTTCATGCACAACTGTACCTACACCAGAATGTACTGAAGCGATTGTGAAGTGTTCAATTCTCCAATCTCCAATTTCTAATGGTTCTTGCATTCCTGTGAAGTGGCTCCAAAGTGAATCAGTGCCACCATTCATTTCCTGAGGTTGTGCAGAGTGCAGAATTAGTATTCTGTCGATTACTCCATCCGAGTTCAGGTCCCAATTGGAAAGGTCAATTCCTTGTAGTTGGTCTGAGGCAACATCACGAAGCAAAGTTTCAGCCCCATTCCCATCTGCACCATGATCTCTCTCTCCGGCAACATCTTCACCCCAATTTTTGACTCCATATGGTGCTTGCCAAACTTCGTCAAATAATGTCACTGATAATGACGAAGACCCAGCAGTCATTTGGTCAATGTATTCCTCAGCAGAACCATCTCCGATTAGAATATCTGAGGCGGTTGTAGTTGAAAATTGGTCATTCGGAAATTCAACTTGAAGGACTAACCATTGTTCATCAATCTGAACTCCCAATAATGGAAGCCCACTATCGTCATCATTGGACACTCGATTGGAGGCCCAATTATCGACCATATCGGAATTAAAATGCACATATATGGCACCTAGCAACAACAAAGCCACTAGCCCTGCCCTAAGTCCCTTCATACCGATATCGAACATCTCCGTTCCCTTGAAGGGAACGGATTGTTGAATTGTTCTCGCTTCAATTTCAAGGCAATCTACGATATTCTGACGAGTAAAACTGCAAAGATTGTTTTCTCCAGTTTGGTAAATTAGAATTGTCTTCATCTAACCAATTTAGTCCGTCTAATTCAGTTTGATTGGATTCAATGTAAGAGCGAATATCGATTGGTAAAGGATATCCATTACATCCAGTGATAGTCAAGCGAGTGAGTGAATTGCGTTGCACCATTTCTCTCAATGCCAATTGTTCATTTTCGTCCAAACATAGCGCACTTGGTCGTAGAATTGGTATTTTTTGGTGCAACCAATTTTCCTTAAATGACGGGCAAGCCCCATCACATGAACAGTCAACTAAAGCTATTTTTTGAATAGTACCATCTTTGTTGACAAACTGGGTAAATTCTGGATTACGCGGTCCCAATGGACCTTTTGGCACTGTTCTAGATATTACCTCAGCAGTTACCAATACTAATATTGCAATCAAAATTCTAAGTCCCTCGAAAATTTCTGGTAGGGTCAAAATTAGCAAACCACCGACAATAGCAAAGACTCGGTTTCTAAATCTACTCCGGCCTTCTTCAACCAAACCAAATAATCTTGAGAGGGAAAGGAATAGTGTAGAAGTAAATGTAAGAATTAAGATCCAAGAAATACCACTAGCCAAAGAAAATAACTCTGATGCGTCATATCTCGGAGTGACTGAAGAAATAGAGTCTAGTTGAATACCTGCTTCGATGTAATAAGGAATCATACTAAACCATACCCAATACAAAATGCTCGGAACAATTATTGCATTCAAAATCAAGTATGTATCTAGCCACCTCTTCTCATTAGGTAGAAGTCCTGCATTGGCGAAAAATCTCAAATCGAGAGAAAAAAATGGAAGTGAAATGACAGATGCAATAATGATTACAGCCATGAATCTCATTTCTATCCAATCATAAGGACCATAGACAGATAGAGCGCCTGAGGGTGACTGAGAAAGGCTCCAATTATTGAGGATTGTTTCGACCCAAATTGTTGTTACTGCAGCAGCAATAAGAAATACAAAAGCACTCCTTCGGATTAAAGAGTGTAAATCTTCCAAATGGCTAGTGACCGGTTTACGGTCTACTAGACTACTGTTTGCCATTTTACATCACATCGTGGACGGTTGGCTCTGCTTTAGCCGAACGTACAGTTCGATACACCCCATATGAGGCCCAAGCGGCTATGAACCAAGCACATCCAATAACGAAGTCATGTTGACCGCCGTTGGCAGACCAGTCGACTGCAAAGAAGAAGGCAATGACTGCAACTAGTCCACGCCTGACACCTTGTGGATAGGCCAATTCCATGGCTAAGTATTCCGGACCTGGGCCATGGCGTCTTTCGAGGATTTCCCGTTGGAACACGGCGCCTACGATTAGGGCGGTAAGGGAAGTCCAGTAAAACAGGTTACCACTTTCAAATACTCTATCGGAAAGGTTCTTTTGTCGTTCTTTTTCTTTTTCAGCCTCACTTTCTTCAAGGACGAAGAGTGTTTGGTAATCACCAACAGCAATTGTTCGAGTTTGCAAGGTTGCATCACCATCTCCCGCTGCAATAGTACCTGGTGGATTAATCGAAAAAGTCAGAACATTCCAGTAATCATACTCATTTGGAATCCCGTCTCCATTAACTGAATTTCCGGCTATACTGAAGAGTATTGTATCTGAATCAGATGATGGTGCGGTCCAAGTGATGGTCCAAACTCCATCACTGGTTTCTGAATGTGATATAGCATTTTCATCTCCATCAGCTTCTCTAATCTCTTGTGAATCATCCCAAGAGAAAGTCCCAGCGCCATTATCTGTTAGGAGGAATCCAGCTTTGGTGTTACCGTCCGCTCCAGCCAGAGTTACAGAATCAGCCACTGTGATTACAAACTCGTACGACTGATCTGATTCGTACATAACTGGGACTCCTGAGACCATAACAACGGCTCTGTCACCCGGACTGGAATAATGACAAGTACACCCGTATTTGGCAGTCTCTTGATTATCTGAATTAAGATATGGTGGGCCACCGCTGTTGGCGAATGCTGGGATTGCTAGTAATCCTACTAGGCATAGAGCAACAACGAGCTTTGTTGGACGCACCATCATCAATACCTCCTGTTATCGTTGCGACCTCGTCAAACACATAACCCTTGCTCGTTCGCCTCCCCTAGGGAGGCGGTGTAATCTACAACTCCTTTACTGCGGCATTGAGTTCGTTCATCATCTTCTTTCCATCACCGAATAGCATCATGGTCTTATCCATGTAAAATAAATCATTGTCTACTCCGGCATAGCCAACTGACAAACTTCTCTTGATGATTACAACTGTTCGGGCCATGTCTGCGTCGATGATTGGCATTCCAGCGAGTGGACCTTCTTTTGTTCTAGCGGCAGGGTTACAGGTATCATTTGCTCCGATAATTAGGGCTATATCTGCCTCTGGCATCTCAGGATTAATTTCATCCATTTCGATTAATTGATCGTAGGGGACATTAGCCTCGGCCAGTAGGACATTCATGTGGCCAGGCATTCTGCCTGCAACTGGATGGATTGCATACTTCACCTCGGTGTCAAATTTCTCTGATACTAAGTCTGCAAATTCCTTGACTTGGTGTTGACATTGGCTTACAGCCATACCATATCCAGGTACTATGATTACCTTCTGAGCACCATCAACCATCATCGCGACTTCGTCTGCGTCGCTTCCGACCTTTGTGCGAGTTAACTGTTCTTTATCAGACCCGCCAAACGCCTTGAAAAGAACATCAATTAGTTCTCTGTTCATGGCTTTACACATAATGAATGTTAGAATCAAACCACTGGCACCAACTAAGGAACCAGCGACTATCAAAACACTGTTAGAGATAATGAATCCAGTAAATGCTGCAGCAATACCAGATAGGGAATTTAGCAAGGATACGACGACCGGCATATCCGCGCCACCGATAGGCAATACCAACAATATACCGAGTAGACATGAAATTCCAATTATCGCAAATAGGTAATTGGTCTCAGTAGGTTCTTGGATTGACATATAGATCAGAACTAATGTGCTGAGGAATAACAAAGCCTTGACGGGATTTAACCAAGACGGACCCCAGGTAGGTGTGCGAATCCATTTACCAAATAATTCCACGCCACCCTTGAGTTTTAGCATAGCGAGTAAAGACCCAGTTAGCGTCATCCAACCAACCAATGCTGAAAGTCCGGCTGCGACTACCATGACTTCTAGTTCGAGACCTGTAGGAATTTCTAGTGTATCATCCTCGATGTATTTCCAGGATTCTGACAGAGCCACCAAGGCTGATGCTGCACCACCAAATCCATTGAACAAAGCGACCATTTCAGGCATCCCTGTCATCTCGACGCGGACAGCCATAACCCAACCGATTAAACCGCCTAGAAGTAATCCGCTTCCAATCAAAATCCAACCTTCAATACCATCTCCTAGTTCCATTTGTAGTACTGTTGTGAGAACCGCTACAAGCATCCCCATTGCGCCTAATTGATTTCCTCGAGGAGCTGTTCTAGGGTGGGATAATCTCTTCAAGCCGAAGATGAATAGAGTCGCCGAGAGCAGGTATCCAAGGCCAACCCATTGATCATCGATCATCATTGACCACCCCTTTTCTTTCCAGCTATCATATTCAACATTCGATTAGTTACTGCGAATCCTCCAACTACGTTGATCATCGCGAGTACTAATGCTATGAAGGCAAGGATTCCACTGACTACTGTGTCGCCACCTTCGTAGGCGACATTCGCCCCTAACAGAGCACCAACTATACTGATTCCAGAAATAGCATTAGCTCCACTCATTAGTGGGGTATGAAGAGTGGCGGGGACTTTGGTGATAAGTTCGAATCCTAAGAAAATAGACATTACAAAAAGCGTTACTGAACCAATTAAAACCGTAGGCTCCATTACAACACACCTCCTAGTTTGCTCTGTTTAGGATGTATTTTTCCATCTGAACATATCAAAACCCCTCCCATTCCAGGGACGTAGAAATCATCTCCTTCAGGAGCACCTACTAATACATCGTCTTCATCTGAAATTACTAACTCGCCATCAATAAATATCGATGTAATGAAAGTGGTAAGGTTGTTTGAATACAACATGGAGGCTGTGTTTGCCAACGTGCCTGGGAGATTTCTCACTCCGATTATTGTTACACCGTTTTCTGTGACAACTGTTTCACCCGCAACTGTATCTTCACAATTCCCTCCGACATCAGCATTCATGTCAACAATAACAGCACCGGACTTGAATGATTCAACAGCACTACTCGGTACTGTGATAGGTGCTGGCCTTCCAAAAATTCTGGCAGTGGTTACAATGATGTCGGCATCGGAAGCGACTCCGCAAACTGTGTCATTGACTTTCTGAATGAACTCCGGAGTGAGTGGTTTTGCATAACCAGCTTCATCTTCGAAATCATCCATACCATCAACCTCAATGAATCTCCCCCCAACAGACTCTATCTGTTCTGCGGCTGACTTCCTCACATCGGAAGCATAGACAATTGCGCCAAGTCTCTTTGCGGTTGCAATGGCTTGTAAACCAGCAACGCCACTACCCATAATCACAACTTTCGCTGGCCTCACAGTTCCTGCAGAAGTGGTCATCATCGGGATTCCCTTTGGTACTGAGGCGGCGCCCAAGAGTACCGCTTTGTATCCTGCCAGATTGTCTTGACTTGAATTTACATCCATGGATTGTGCTCTTGACAACCTTCGAGGAATCATATCCATCGACAGAAGGGTGATTCCTGCATCCAAGCAAGCCTGAACTTTTTCAGGATGACGAAACGGATCGGCCACGCAAGCGATGACCTGACCCGCATGAAGTTCAGAGACATCTGGTAAGTGAACGGAAATAATTAGCGGAGATTTTAGGACTTCAAGTCTGTTTGAGATAATTGCTCCGTTTTCTTCGTATTCGGAATCATAATGATTTGCGGAAATGCCAGCATTAGATTCCACCACTACTTCAAACCCAGACTTACTTAATTTACGAAGCGATTTCGGCACGATTGCAACCCTTGTTTCGCCTTCAGGTTCCTTCAACACACCTAGTCTCATACAAGTCCCTCGGTTCCTAATGAGCCATAGGCTCATGTCAGGTAAGCATTGCGAGCGGAATTAGATTATTGAATGAAACGGAATAGTCGCCTCATCAAAAATATAGCAACCAAATTAGAACAGAATAACATAAGCAATTCCGAAGACCGCCACATCGGCAATAGCATGAGATATCCAGCAGAGGAAAAGTGAGCGGTGACGTAGCCACAATAATGACCAAATCGCTCCAGCAATAAATATACCAATACTGGAAATTACATTTTGCCAAGGCTCAAAATAATAGCCCAACAATACCGTGTGGTGTAAAGTAAAGATTGCCGCTGAAAGTAATACTGTAACCGATTCTCGGCCTGTAAATTCAAGGATTCGATCTCCGATAAATTGTCGGAAGACAAATTCTTCCACTAGACTATTGATAGTTATCCAATAGAAAACCCCGAGGAAAAATATGTGAGGATTCAATAATCCAGTACCTCCGATTTCCTGCTTCATCAAATCCACGTCAAGCGTATCACCAAAGATTAGGAAAATAATCCCAACAGCAAGAAAAATTAGGATTCCTGAAACTATTGATTGGTACATTCCTTTAGAATTGATTTCACCCAATGAAAACCGACTTTCTTCAATCCGATATATCCAATATATCGGTATCAGAATAATCCATAATTTCGCAAAAATAAAGAATATTTGAGACTGTAATTCGGATTCACTCCATGAAAAGGAGAATAGAACTGAAACAGTAGGCATTATTGAGACAAGAAACAGGACAAATAGTGACAGATGACCTTTCTGCATCAACCCTTCTAATTCCCTGTATGTGATTAGTATTAGGGCGGCATACGACGAACCTAACGCTCACTAAAGGCTAAGCGTGTAATTCTTATCCCGCATATTGAGGATAACAAATGCAAACTACGCAAGAGGGAGAAAAAGCAGCAATAAGAGTCGCCATTACTGGAGCTGCTGGTAACATCGGCTATGCTTTATTGTGGAGAATTGCTAGTGGTGATTGCTTTGGAAATAATCAACCCGTAATTTTACAGTTGCTAGAAATCCCACCAGGAATGCAACGACTTGATGGAGTAATCATGGAACTACGAGATTCTGCTTTCCCATTGGTACACGACATTATTGGCACCGACGATCCAGAGGTTGCGTTTAGTGATGCAGATGCAATTTTCCTAGTCGGTTCGCGTCCACGTACCAAGGATATGGATCGTGCAGATCTCGTCGCTGCTAACGGGCCCATTTTCGTGGGCCAAGGAAAAGCAATAGATGCTGTTGCATCACCTAATGTCAAAGTCATCACCGTAGGTAATCCATGCAATACGAATGCACTAATTGCATCGGCAAACGCTGCAAGTATCCCTAGTAGACAATTCACCGCCATGACTAGGCTTGATCAAAACCGTGCGGTTGGGCAAATCGCGGAACAGGCTCGCGTTCCAGCATCGAAGGTAGAAGACGTATTCATTTGGGGTAATCACTCAAACACTATGTATCCAGATCCAAGGTTTGCAAGGGTAGGCAATGAGTCCGTTAGTGATTTATTCGATAATGAATGGTTACAAGGCGCCTTCCTAGATACTGTAGCAACCCGTGGTAAGGCAATTATCGTAGCACGTGGTGCTTCTTCCGCCGCATCAGCTGCTTCCGCTGCGGTAGACCACATGAGAGACTGGTGGCAAGGTTCCAATGGCCGGATTGTATCCATGGCACTACCATCAGAAGGATGGTACGGAGTTCCAGAAGGCTTAGTGTTTAGTTTCCCTTGCCGATGCGAAGGTGGAGAAATTAACGTGGTTGAAGATTTACCTATTGATGAATTCGCCCAAACCAAGATAGATGAAAATGTCAAAGCTCTACTCGAGGAACGGGATGCGGTAAGTGAGTTGTTGTAATCAACGACTGTCAAATATCCATACTAAATCATTTGAGAGACCGAATGATTAGCCGTTGAGTTCATTTTCTAAATTAGTCTCGCCACCAAAGATGACCGAGCCTCGTCGTCATATCCATCTTGAACACGATGGTAAATTACTCCTAGTAGATCTACAAGGAAAAGGACCCGCAATACCTCAAATGGGAAGAAAAGGAGATGGCGGATTCTCGATTCGCCTCCCAACTCCTGAAGAAGCGAAAGGAATGGGTTTGACCTGGAATACTAAGCGAACTAATCGATTTAGATTAGGACAAGAAATGCATGAGGTTATTGTCGCTACTCCTGAAATTACTTGGCCTGGAGAGTGGGCCTGGAAAGATGCTGTGATTAGCGACAGTGAGGTTGACCCTGTGGCTAGAGAATCTGTATATCGGACTCTACATAGAGTAGTCAGCAAAGTTGTAATTACTAATCCATCTAATCAGATACTTATGGCAAAAGTAACTCGAGGATTTTTCACAGGCTGTTGGACCTTACCGGGAGGTTTTGTCGACTATGGCGAGCATCCTAGAGTGGGAGCTGAACGTGAAGCATTGGAAGAACTGGGAATCAACATTCGCATACCAGACCCTATTGGGGAGTCGAGTGAGGGGTATGGCACAAACTCCGAGTCAATTGTCCGACAGGAGATTTTCACGCCTGATGGTATTTGTTGGCTTTCATTTACGTACAAATGTGAGGCGGATATTCCAGCAGAGAAAATAGTACCAAAAGATGATGAAATAGAGGAAGCAAAATGGTTTGATAAACAGGAAGCATTATCCGTAGCCGTTTCCCTTTTTGATATTGAAGCCATAGAGAAATTCATTTGATAATTTTACCGCTTTCGCCGATTAGAGAAGAAGTGGTGGGCCTGCCTGGATTTGAACCAGGGTCAAATGGTCCCAAACCATCTAGCATAGGCCAGACTAACCCACAGGCCCGTGAGTAACATGGCCACCTAAGTCGACTTTATGGAGTTCACGCTAACCATTTCCACTCATCTTGAGCAGTTCTTTGGACCACTCCCTGTAATTCCGCCATACCAATAATTTGTTCAGGAGATGGTTCTGTAACTCCTTCTGTTTCTAGACTTACTCGCAATGATTTCAGAGTTAACACACCTCTTTCATCTGTAGATTGTTTCAGTATTCTGAGAATCATTCCAGCATTTGCCCTATCCCTTGTCTTCAATTGTTTACGCTTTTTTTCGTTTAATTTTGCCTCTATCTCTTGACTAATTTCTGAAGGTAGGTTGGCGTTTGCCACCGCTTCGGTCAATTTAGCAGGATCCGTGAACACCGCAGTTGTTGTGATTTGGCTAGATTCGCCACATCTACTACAGGATGCTTGAGCTCCTTGCCTAGCCCCAAACGATTGGCCACATTTACATCGAAGTAGAAGCCAATTACTCGTCATAGCCTAAGCTGAAAAGTCATGGTTCAATATATTGTCTTGAGGCTATAGATGGTGAATTAGGATTCTAATTGACGAAAATAAGGGCATCCCTAATGATGCAGAACCACTGGGGA
>CEUG01007300.1_pt1 | contig 34022 bp, 28 predicted proteins | sample 531421 | NCBI WGS metagenome assembly CEUG01 (sample SAMEA2622901, study PRJEB7988) | marine metagenome | biome: marine biome (ENVO:00000447); feature: surface water layer (ENVO:00002042); material: "saline water (ENVO:00002010), including plankton (ENVO:xxxxxxxx)" | depth 5 m | reverse complement strand
TGCGGGCCTCGATCTCGGCGTCGATAGCCATCATTCTTTTTTTGGCCTCGATCTCGGCGATGCGTATTTTCTCCTCTTCTTTCCTTCTGGATTCCGACGCTGCGATGCTAGCGGCCGCGGCTGTTGCTTCTGCAGCCTCCATCTCAATCTCAATGGCCTTCATTCTCTTCTTGGCTTCGAGTTTGGCAGAATCGTCACCTGCTGATTTTTCAGTAGGTTTGTTCTTGTTGTGTTCCGGTTCCAAACGCGGTTCAATTTTTTTCTGAGGCTTAGTTTTTGCCGGAGTCTTTGTGGATCTTTTTGCGCCTTTTCTGTAATCCACGGTCACCAGCCAGAGGAAGTGAATCTTGCTGAGTATCTTGAAAGACAGCATGAATTCGTAGACCCCCTCGTCGAGGTCATCAGGGTCCCTATCGTCGACCTTGAGTCTCATCACCATTGTATCTCCGTCATCCGAATATTCTTCGTCGGACGGTTGTTCGATTGCTGATATGTCGAACTGAGGGCCAACGACGGTTCTGACGGCGTTGCCCCCCATTTGCCTGATGGTAATCAGTTCTTGGCTCAGTGCACTTCCCCCAGCAGTGATAATTCCGGGAGATTGGAGTATGTATGGGTCTTTTTTAGACCCACTTCCTCTTACGAAGGAAGGTTCTGAAAGTACGATTGGTCCCTTGTTTCTGTTTCGTCTTGAGTCAATAATCAGCCAGAGTATGCAGATTAGGGCCAGTCCAGCCTGTGCGTACTCTTGAGTGTCGATGACACCGTTTTCTGAATACACACTGCCAGCATCCCTTCCAGCCTCGGACATGACATAGTCATAGTAAGACATGGTAGAGGGATCAACCCCAGAAATGTATGCGGGGAATAATCCGAGGTATGAGTTCAATACCAAAGAAAACACGACCAGCAAGAACGTTGTGGTAACTAACCTCCGAGTAAAACGACTCCGCGCCATGTTGCTCACTTGACATGCAAGGCGGAGGCATTTGATATAATCCTAACACAATCGATTGTTAATTTACCAACTTTGTACACAGGTTCAGTAACATAAGCGTACGCGGTCGGTGGTGCTCGTGCCGGGATTTGAACCCGGGTCGACGGATCGAGAGTCCGTCATGATGGACCGAACTACACTACACGAGCTTGCATTCTGGCCGGTAGGTACGATGTTTATCAAAAGCACCCCTGTTGAAAGTAATTTCACTTTCACTTTCACTTACGCCACTCAATCTGAAGTTCATAAGGAAATGTCACAGCAATCGTATTATGGTAACAGAAATTAGAGATAGGGATACAATCGGAACTGCTTACACAATCGTACCGTTCATGTCGCTTGTCTGCACATCGAAGGGGAGAGGCACAAAGAGAAAAATGATGGTTCATGATGACGGAGTCATACCAGCCTCTGAGAGGAAGAGAACAAAGGTAAGGCCCGTCGACATTCCGGTCACAGCCATGTACAATCTGGCAAGAAGGGCTAGGGAAAACAAAACTGTCAAAGGAGTGGCATGACATGTCCAGGACCCGAAGATTGAGGACGGAAATTGAGTCATTGCTGCAGGGAGGCCCTGCGAACACAGTAGAGATATTCGATCATTTGAACACTCGATTCAAGTGGGGAGCTACCATGAATCAGGTGGGCAACATATTGGCTAAGGATGTACGATTCTCAAAAATAGGTCAGAAAAGAGGAGAATTCAGAGGCAGTGTATACACCGTCTGTGTGTGGGGCCTGAGAGAACAGGAATTACTTACGGCTTGATCGTCAAAATGAAACCCTTGAACCCACGGGGTTGGCCATGGCCTCCAGGCTCAAGGCGTACTCTGACCTCTTTAGGTTTGAAAACGCCCTCACTGGTCTGATAGGCGTTTTGATTGGTGCAATCGTCGTTAACGGGGCTACGTTTGAATTCAGTGATGTAATCGTTGTCTCATCTTTCGGCATCTCTGTGATGTTCTTCATGTTCTGCTGGAATGCGTACAACGACATCACAGACATAGAAAATGATGCGATGAACCGTCCTGACAGACCCCTGCCCTCCGGAAGGTTGTCTGTAAATTCAGCTCGAAAAGGCATGTATTTCAGTCTACTAGTCTCAATCACATCACTGTCATTTGGACTCTTGGAACTCAGGAGGGGTGGAGACCTTACTGCCGTGTATTACAGTGGGGGAATCTGGTTACTTGCGATAATTCTTCTAGTTTCTTATGAAGGATTTTCGGGGCTGTCTGGTTTGAAACACAAAGGCCTTCTCGGGAATCTGTGTATTGCATTAGCGATTGGAATGGATGTGATCTTTGGTGCTTCTGGAATGGGCAGTCCGACCGATGCAAAGGTGATATCTCTTGCTTTGATGGCTGTGTCATTCAGCTTTGCACGTGAGCTCATCAAGGATATAGAAGACATGGACGGGGATTATGACAGAGCTACATACCCAAGGAATGTTGGTAGTGAAAAGGCTAGATCACTCGCTTGGATCCTCACTCTCACTGCATTCATAATTTTATTCATTCCATTCCTTTCGGGGATATTCCCCCAAAGCCATGCCCTCCTGGTTGCGCCGGGAGGGGTGTTATTGATGATGGTAAAAACCAAGCTGTACATCAGCGACGATCGATCTGCTCAGTACCTCATAAAGCGATCTTTGCAGGTATCGATGGCTGGTGTCATAGCGAGTGTGTTTTTACTCGCTTGAGAGCCATCCAACTCGTCAAACAAGGTCTCTGTATGTCATCCACGCTTGATGGTTGCAAAGGAACGTCAAAATTGACATTTGAGCCCACATTCTGTTTTCTGCTTGATCGAATACAACGCTGTTTGGAGAATCGATCACGGAATCAGTGACTTCATCGCCCCTGTGGGCAGGCAGGCAATGCATGAAGATGTAATCTGGACGAGCGTGAGAGGTCAGCGTGGAATTGACTTGAAAACCGTCGAATGATTTGATCTTGTCAGACAAATGCTCTTCACCCATTGAGATGAAGACATCTGTGTAGACGACTCCTGACCCTGAAACTGCCTTGATGGGGTCCCTGGTCCCCGTAATTTTTGTGCCATATTTCTTTCCCATCCTCCTAGCCCTCTCAAGCACTGACTGATCGGGGCCCATGCCCTCGGGAGTGGCATATACCAAATCATAGCCTGACATGGCGGCAGCTAGCATGAGGTCGTGTAGTACGTTGTTACCATCTCCAACCCATGCGATGTGGCCTTGGTCTGGTTTTCTCTTTTCTCGGATTGTCATTAAGTCGGCTGCTGCCTGACAGGGGTGGTGAAGATCGCTAAGTGCATTTATGACTGGAACGCTGGAATGTTTTGCGAGTTCTGTGACAGATTCGTGGCCAAAGCATCTGTAGGTTATGCAGTCCAAATACCTTGAGAGTACCTCGGCCGTGTCCGAGACGGATTCCGAACTTCCTAGTTGTATGTCATTTTTCGAAAGTGTGAGGGGCTGGCCGCCTAACTTAGTGATGCCGACTTCGAAGGATACCCTGGTTCGCGTGGATGGTTTTTCATAAATCGAGCCAACCGCCATTCCCGACAAGGGACTGAAGTCCAGATGGTAATCTGTTTCATTCTTGTATCTGATAGCCCAGTCCAGAATATCTACAAAGTTGTCTTCCAGATCGTCTATCGAAAGTAAATTCCTTACATCAACCGATTTCATGTTCTATATCCCCTGCGAAGCCGTCTCTTGCATCGGACATTCCTCCGAAGACTGTTTGGGCGAATGTCAGGACATCAGCCATTCCGTCTTCACTCTCGCTTGAAAGAGGCACCAATCCTGGCACTATTGATGCATGTTGCATCATTCTCAGTTGACCTATCGCAAACTCTGATCTTTGGCCAGTTGTAGCAGCATCAAATCTCTGAGAGGTTGACTCCTCGTACAAAGCAGCTTCCAATATGTCGAGGTTCCTGCCCCATTCCATGATCCTTTCCAAAACGTCTGGTTCAAGCAAATCTGATTTTGAAAGGAAGTTGGCAGTTGGAAGGCCGAGTCTGAAGTGCACGATGGACGAAAGCAACATCTGAGACACAAAACCACTGGGGGTCTGGGAAAGCATTGGATCGAAGAGGAAGACTAGGCATGCCATTCCGCGTCCAAGAACTTGGACTAGGTGGCTTGATGCCTCTCTGAAGGCAAATAACTCGACCTGTCCGGGCGTATCGATAATGAGGATGTCGCCGGATATACCCTCGATTTCCTCAAAGACATCCTCTGCTTGGGCTGCGACGAGGTCTGCTGCTAAGATCTGAGCACCATTTGGTCCAAGATCATATTCATCCATAACGTCTGAGAGCGATACTAGATCCCGAACATCGAATTCAGGGTCATAGTGAACTCTCTCTGCACCTGGATCTAGGTTAATCGCCAGCACGTCGATTTCTAGGAATCGAGCCCATCTTTGAAATGCCGTGACCAGTGAGCTTTTTCCTGCTCCGGCAGTTCCAACTACAAATACGACCGGTGGTGTGGTCCCATCTTGTGTGCTCACAGGCGTTGGGATGATGGTCAGCATTTAACATGACTAGCCAAATGAGTTGTTTAGTCCGAAGGTTCATTGTCGTCCTGTGTTGTGAATAGCGCAGGTGAGCCCAGATGGAAGACGAACATCCGCCGGGATCCGATGCAACTACACTCACACATGATGAGGTCCAAGAAGGCCGTGACCTAGATGGTGAAAGCGTGGTTTGCAAGATCTATGAGCATGAAGAATCAGTCGTAGATTTTAATGGTCTGACAAAATCCAGGCAGGTCACCGGAGATATTGAGATAATAAATCCTAGCAATGTAGACAGGATTTGGGGAGTCAGTGTTCAACTATCAAGAATTGAGTCAACGACTCTTGAAACCGAGAAGATCAGCCTCCGTGAGATCCAGCCTGACTCATCCCACCGAACAAGTTACTCATCCGAGTCGGATACGCACCTATCATTGAGGGAGGTAATTGACACTGAACCTGTAAGAGATGAGGTTCCCTCAATATCACTTCCCTTCACATCTGAACCGCACGTAATTAAACTGAAAATTCTAGTTGAGAATGTCAGTAATGAGGTATTGAGCGACATAGTTGTCACTAGGATAATTCCTGAGCAATGGAACATCAAACCTGGATTGGACTACTCGCTGACGGATGATGAGCTCGTTTGGAAAATTCAAAGACTGGATATCAATCAAATAACGATTTTGGAATTAGAACCGACGGTCGCCATCACGTCGACTGATGCTATCATGTCTGGAGCGACGAGTGCATCATATCGAAGCTCTGGACTATTGTCAGGACTGGCTTGCAATTCACTTCGCGCATCAACAAGGCACATATCCTACGTTACCGCAACCGAAGGAGAGCGTCCCGGTGAATGGGAATGTGTTTGTGCGTTTGAGAATGCATCCAGTTTTTCTCTGAATTTGGAAGCTGCATCGATGGAGGTAGTAGGCAAGGACGAGCCGTTAATGTCTGTGTCTGGACTTCGGGAAATTATCAGACCTCAAAATACTTGGAAATCTCAGCCAGTGCCATACTCATCGAGCGAGAGACCTAGATTTACACAGAGGATACAATCATCCGTTTCCCCTAGAATGGATATTGGTTCTTCAGGATCTATAACCATGTTGTCGAGGTCTCTGCCTGTCGTCGATGCCCGAGTGGAAAAGGGATACGATAGGTCCAGACTCAGGTCGTTTACACCCGATGAGCTTGAAACCATTGTGACTGTGGAAAATGTCGGCTCCTCGGCCATCAACCTTGTCAGGTTAGTTGATGACCTTCCTCATATTTTCACAAAAGTTGGACTGGAGGACATCCACGCAGACATCGACGGCAAGGGCATCCCGCCAGAGAACATGAGGATGGACTTGGTAGAAGGAAGAAGCCTCACTCCCCAGGATTCTTCAGGGCAGGGGCACACTATTCAACTTCTCATCGGAACGACCTCTCCGATTTCACTGGAGCCGGGTGGTACCTTGAAGGTGGTCTATCCTGCGGCCACTTCTGATCCCACAGCCACTGAAACTTCAATTGGATCTCCTTGTCGGGTGGACTTGTCATCTGAACGTCACGGGCCGGTTATTACGCGGGATTGTGTAAAAATACCCGCAATAGAGGTAGTTACACAGCGCCGGGAGTTCAAGTCGGGTAAGTCGATATTCCCAGGACCTGAACCCGGCCAGCACGAGGTTCGAATGATGTTCAATAATACGTCGGACACACCATTGGAAGACGTCGTCATATTGGATTCACCAGGAGTTGAATTCAAAATGATATCAAGTGAAGTGTCCTCCTCAACAGGTCGTGAAGTCCCCTTCGAACATACCACGTCTGTCGATGACGGTCATGAGGTTCACCGATGGGAAGTAGGGAGGGTAGAGCGTTCCGAAACTATAGAAGTCAAGACCCTCATAGAATCAGATAACCCTGAGGCTGATCCTGAAGAGAGTGGGTCGATGGGAGCGGAATTCGGGGAGGAGTCAGAAGTAGAGCCGAATCTACCGCGATGGTTCGGAGAAGACGGAGATTGGATCCACGGCGTTCCAAAGGGTGTTGCGACGCCAGTCCCTATATGTGCAATCTGTGGTACAGATATTATCCAGGGCGCACTTATCTGTCAGGATTGTGCCGAGTCAAGAGCTGATCCAATTTCCAACGCAGAGGAGGAGTGAGGACCGAAGTGTTCATTCAAAGGCCCTCAGGGTGAAGCACATGGCGGAGTCTGGCACCGGGGACCCTCAAGCCGAGGCACTCTCCAGCATGATGGTCCCAATGCTGGTTTTACTTGGCATGATGGTGTTGCTTAGTATAAACGAGGGGATACGTGAAGGTCTTGCGAATACAGCTGGGGCCGTAATTGAGCCCATTCTGCCATATGGAGGAGAGTATTTCGTACTAACTGTTTTTCTTGTGGGAACGACAATGATGGTGGTTAACACAGTCATCAGGGGCATATTTATGGATCCCATAATACAACTGCACCTTTCCCACAGAAGCAAACAGATCAGGAAGCAGTTGATGGATGCGAGGCAATCTAGGGACACCGCCAGGATCGAAAAAATGAACCGGTTACAAATGGAAATGACCCCTGAAAGCGCAAAAATGACATCAATGACCATGAAGCCCATGATGTACACGATCGTGTTCGTTATAGGGATCTTCACCTGGATAGGATATTCTGTAGAGGAATTCAGAGTTACCTATGTCAGCCTCCCTTGGCGACCAACGTGGGGCTTTGAGGATAGGTTCATGTTCATTTTTCCTGCATGGGTAGCAATATACATAATGCTGAGTGCCCCATTTGGAAGGATAATCGACAGGCATATCAAAATATTTAGATTATCGCGCCATCGTCTAGTCCTGGACGGGGACAAGATTCCTGAACCGCTGCTACACCTACTGGAAGATAAACGCCCCATGGAAGGAAGAGCGAGGTCACAAAGATCAAATCACAATTCTCGGACCAAAAAGAGATCTCCTCCGAGGAGGCCAAATAAAACCCGAGCGATAAAGTCGAGTGTGAACATTTGCCCAACATGTGGTAATGAAGATGCTCTGAAAACCTCTAGAGGATCGATGCGGTGCCGTGTTTGTCTAGAGGAGTGGAGATAGGTGTTGAAAATTACCGTCAGCGGGCCTCCGGGTAGTGGAACCAGCACACTTGTGAATGGGATTTGCAAAGAATTGGGCTGGACGAGCCTGAACGGTGGCGATGTTTTTAGAAGTCAAGCGAAGAAAAATGGGGTATCCGTCGAGGAATTCAGTAAAATGTGCAAGTCTGACCTAGATGTTGACCGAGACCTAGATTCGTATCTCAGGTCCGTGATGATTGGAGATAAATGCCCTGATGTCGTCGAAAGCAGACTTAGCGGATGGTGGGCGAAAGAAGAGGGAATTGACGTCCCCAGGGTTTACATCTCGACAACCCTCCCCGCTCGCGCAAAGAGGCTAATGAAAAGGGATGGAGGATCGTATACAATGAATTATGATAATGCTCAAAAAAGGCAAAAAGACGACAGCCATAGATATGAGACACTGTATGGAATAAGCCTTGACGATCTATCCCCTTACACTCATGTCATTGAATCCGATGATCTTACTGAGCATCAAGTTCTCCAAGCGGTTCTGGATGTTCTAGAGGTGCAATAATGCTTGATTCAATATCTGTGGGAGGCCCTCCGGTCATCAGTACTAAACATGGGTGTGACCCATACGGACGTGGTCTGGACGATCTCAGACGTTCAGGCATGATATTGGTGGACAAACCACAGGGACCCAGCAGCCATCAATTGGCAGCCTGGGCCAGAGACATACTGAAACTCAACAGGTTGGGACATGGCGGGACCTTGGACCCATTCGCAACTGGGGCCCTTACTCTACTTTTGGGCAATGCTACAAGACTTACAGAATTCGTGCTTTCATCCGACAAGACGTACATAGCTGTTTTGAGGATAGATCGTAGCGTAGATCCGAGAAAGCTGGTTAGCGTTCTGGACAGTCTGAAGGGAGAGGTCTACAATGTTCCTCCGAAGGAATCCGCGGTGAAGATCAGAGTCAGGACCCGTCTCATTTCTGACATTGCTTTGATAGAAAGCGAGGCAGAAAGCGGTTCACATGCCATCAGTGTGACATGCCAGGCCGGGACATACATCCGGACTCTAGCCAGAGATATTGGTTTGCTGCTTGGTTGTGAGTGCAAATTAGAAGAGTTACACAGGGATTCAACAGGAGTTTTCGGTCAAAGGAACCTTTGCACAATGCACCAATTAAGGGACGCATCGCTTCTCGCAGAACAAGGCGACGATTCGGCTATGAAGAAATTGATTGCACCTGTTGAGGCATTTCTGAGTGGCAAGCAAGGCGTCTGGGTAAGAGACTCTGCTATTGCCTCTGTGTGCCATGGGGCACCGTTGGCAGTGCCTGGCGTTTTCAAACTCAACACTGGGATAAAAAGCGGAGATAAAGTAGTTCTCTGGAGTGCCAAAGGAGAAGCGATTGGCATTGGGGAGATGTCCATTGGAGGGGATGAAGTGAGTGGCAAGACATCTGGTGAAGTATTGAGGCCGAAAGTCGTACTAATGGATAAGGGGACATACCCAGGATCATGGACCGGGAGAACCTAGCTACTCAATTTGATGCTCTTCATACACCCATTCCAAGGTTTCAAGCCTGATCAGTAAGGTTGTTGATGCCATCTCACTCACACTTGGGATTTCTTCCCAACTCAAACCTCGTTTAAGTATATCCTATTTTTTTATGATTATCGGCCCCATCATTTGTACGGACGATTTACTCTGCTTGGCCCCAATGTAAAGGCGATTATAGGAATAATGCCAAGAATTACTATTGAGGCAATGACAAGGAGATTATCGCTAAGGGTAAGACCACCATCAACATCCACCTCGACCACTTCCAGGGTGGTCTCATATAGCAAGTCAGAATTCTGTGACACGATCTGATCTTTTGAGTCAATCTCTGCTGAAATTAGGAACGGGCCTTCTTCCAAAGGAGCGGGCACACTACAGAATATTTGGACGAACTCTTGGGTCCGAATCACAGGTAGTCTAATTGTTTCATATAGAATTCCATCAGACCTACAATGCACGTCGATGTCAAATGCAGTTGCATGCCCTACGTTCGACAATACTATTCCAAAGTCGATTAGCATGCCAGGAGTGATACCGCTACTCATGGGGTCATCTGTGAATGTGAAAGACGTGACCTCGAGTACTGGAAGTGCCTTGACTAGGACATTGATCTGGGACGCGGTGAACAATACGCCGTCTCCGACAGTTACCACGACGAGGCTGGGCCCTGCAATATTAGGAGACAATACAACAGCGTCTCCTACATACGTAGCCCAAGATCTCGAGGTGGTAACTGTCAAGTCATCAGTATCTGGATCTGAAACTAAGATGGGAATTGTCAATGATTTACCAAGCTCGATGGTCACAGATTCGGGCAAGCCGATGATTGCGGGCGGATCCGCGACTTCATCTACGTTCACTGTGAAGGATCCCACCCACATATTTCCTGAAGAGTCTGATACCTGAAGATCGACGATAGTTGTGCCACTGGAATCAGTGATTGGCTGTACGAGTAGATCATTTCCCGCCATTTCCAAATTTAAGATTCCGTTGTTTCTGGGCACAGCGTTGACATGCAGGGCATATTGGTTGTCTCTGTCATCCTCGCATGCACTCAGTATTGAAACAGATACGCCGCCTTCATCCTCGACGAGGCTTTGATCCGCCGGAATCTGGCACGTCGGTGACCTGTCGATGTCAACTGTGTACCCCCCAGATATTGAAATGTCATTCACCCGCAGTACTACTTCCTCAGCAGATCCGTCCGATGACCATTGAAATCTGGCACCGAGGCCCAGTGTTAGCTCGTCTCCATGGCTAGGTAAGAACCTCCCAACCGGCATATCGTAGTGGAAGATACCAAGTTCGACATTTGATTCGTGAACGAGTTCATTTCCCATCGCGACTCGAATGGTGCTAAGGTCGCTGACCAGACCTTCTGTAGCTCCACTTATATTCCCGGACACTACAAGTTGTGGGTCATTGATATCGACACGCAATTTGCTGATACAACCCTCCCGTATTACCAATGAAACATCAATTTTGTTAATTTGAGGCAGGGGTGTGTTTTCAGGCCATATCACCCAATCTCCACCATCGGCTCTGATTGACAATGTAGTATCCGAACCTTCTTCTGTGTAGAGATGTATTCTGCCGAGTTTCTGTTCAAAGGGAGGTCTGATATCGTAGATTGACCATTCTCCCGGCATACTTCCGGCTGGTGTCAAGCCACATGTGGATATAGCGAGGCCCGTCAGGGTCCCGTGAGTCGGATCGAAATCCATCACAGGATAGGACTCGGGATGAAATGCGGTGAGAGCCTTGATGTTCTCAAATCCATACCAAGGCTGTAGATAGGTTACTTCCAAACCAACAGAATCTATTCTAACTTCAGAATCATCGGGGGCGCCATCGCTAACGTAATCTATTTTTACAGATGAAGTCTCAAGCTCCGTCCAGTTGAGATCCGAAGAGTCGCCGAGATTATACTTCATCGGAGTCGAAAAACGGTCAATCGGCCCAGTTGTTCTTGCGATCGTGGTTACCAAATCAACTGACGATGATGTCTCGTATACTATCATAACTTGATCTGAGGGCATTGCGTCTGGAATCGATAAATGTATCACTAAAGACACATCAAGTATTTCCATGTTGTCCAACCCCTGAAATTCAAACCCCGAAACCACGATATCTGGTCCTGTGGACCATGAGTAGTCGCCGTTAGGAGATCCAGTCGCGAATGTTGAGCCCGAGGGTGATTGACTAGAGTAGGATATTACGGATGTGTCCCTTTGTGGCCGTTCATGCGTGAAAATTAGAGATCCTGCCTCAACCAACCCATCGGTGAAATCCGCACTATCATCACCAAAGCCTGAAGTGCTGGTTATGTCCCAAGATTGTGAATCTTGGGGACCATCAAAAAGGGGTTGTTGATCAGAACCTATAGGAGTGTCTGCTGAAACCGTGCAGAGCAACAAGACAGAGAGGAGCACGGGCAGTACACAGACTCTCATGTTTGTACATTGGCACGCCCTCGCGTTTCAAACTCTTGGTTATTTGATGGATTTTTTGCGGAAGGGATGAAATATAGTAATCTCTGGAGATGAACCCACGGCTGTGGTAGTGTAGCGGTTAGCACGGTGGGTTGTGGTCCCGCCGGCCCGGGTTCAAGTCCCGGCCACGGCCCCATTCACTGCTCCAAGTCCTCTGTTGGTATTTCGTGGCCCATCCTAGAGGCTTTTGTCTCAAGGTAATCCCTGTTTCCGTCCCCTACTCCGACGACAAGGGGCAACCTCTGAACAACTTCTATGCCTAAGCTGACGAGTTGATTGACCTTTTCTGGGTTGTTTGTCATCAAATTGATCTTGTCCGTGCCTACAGCCCTCAGCATTGTGGCTGCGAGTGTGTAGTCGCGTGCGTCCGCTGGATGCCCGAGTAGGAGATTAGCATCCAGAGTATCGGCCCCGAGATCTTGGAGATTGTACGCTTGAATCTTCGCTTTCAACCCAATACCTCTCCCCTCTTGTCTGAGATATACTAAACACCCGTATCCTATCTTCTGTATCACTGACAATGCGGCTTGAAGTTGTGGTCCGCAATCGCATCTCAGACTTCCAAAGGCATCTCCTGTTAGGCACTCCGAGTGAATTCTGACAGGTGTTGGATCGGGCCCAACCATCTCCCCCATAGTGAGCGCTACGTGATCGAGTCCCGTTGAAGGATCATTGAAGATTCTGATTCTGAATTCCCCATGGAGGGTTGGTAGGCTGGCCTCGGCAGGGACATGTTCTATTTCGTTTAAAATGTGAGATTGTTCTTTTTCCAACTTCCTCACCTTGTTGCGCCATCGGTTACAATTGATTGTTCTCATATGTCCTTGATCAATCCTTTTCAACCCTGAACCTGAATATTCTATTCTCCAAGGTCTCAACTCCACAGGAATAGTGTTTGCGTGCACAGAGTGCGGGGATGTCGTGTAGAGATTCTGGATCGTCACTCAAGACCACAATCACATCACCGGACTCGCTCTCTTCAATCGCCCTTCTGGTTTCATGAACCGGAATGGGGCACAGAAAGCCGGTGAGGTCCAATGTCAAGGTACGCACGATCATACGAGTTGGCTATTACGGTTCAATGCGACGGCCGGTCGTTCCAATAGTGCAGGATTCAAATTAGATCCGTTCCACTGCCTTCGCTTTAGTAATTCCATGGTTGTACCAGCCTTTTCCACATGTATCTCGATGATGGTTGAGGCGTTGCCTATCGAGATGTTGCCTATCGCTAGTTCTGGAATTTTCGCTTCCTTTCGCAGCCATTCAGCCAATTCTCGCTTAGATATTTCCCTCTTGGTTAGTGAGATCTCTATTCTAACCATTCCGAATGGGTCCGAGATCTCACCCCAGTCTTCCCTCCTTCTGACGGGGTCTCTATCTACATTGTCTGGAAGGTCTGGGGGCTCTGATTTAGGTATTGAGAGATTCCAAGTGGAGGAAATACGATCGAGTTGTGGAGCGTCCTCGGAAGATACGAGAGACCATGCGACCCCTGATCTGCCCATCCTACCGGTGCGCCCTATTCTGTGAACATATGACTCTGTTTCCACGGGCAAGTCGTAGTTCACGACGTGGGTGATAGTATCGATATCTATCCCTCGAGCAGCAACATCAGTAGCTACGAGTGTGGAAAAGATGCCATTTCGGAAGTCTGTTAGAATTCTTTCTCTCTTTTTCTGGGGTATTTCTCCATGAAGTGCAATCCCATCGAAACGATGTTTTGCAAGTCTCTCAACCAATAGATCAGCCATCCTCTTGGTATTTGTGAAGATTAACATCTGATCGTTCTCATTCAGTGTGAGGAGTATCCTGCCCAGAGCCCAAAGTTTGTTCCCACGCCCAACCCGAATGTGCTTTTGGTCAATGGCTGGAATTTCTATCTCCGTACCTCCCGTGAAGACCTGCTCTGGTTCATTCATGAGTTCCTCAGAAGCGTCGAGAACTTCCTGGGGGAATGTGGCACTGAACAGCATCGTTTGTTCTCTGTTAGGTGCTTGTTCGAATATCCATGTTACATCTGGGAAGAAACCCATATCGAGCATCCTATCGGCTTCATCTAAGCAGAAAGTCTTGATCTTGGATAGTGGCAGATGTCCTCTTTTTGCCATGTCGATAACCCTGCCGGGTGTGCCAACAACTACGTCAACGCCGGCCTCAAGTTTCTTGGCTTGTCTTTCCAGGTCGGTCCCACCATAGACATTTTCTATGATCAGTCCTTTGTCACCTTGCAGCCAGTTCATTTCCTCGGCAACTTGGATTGCGAGCTCTCTAGTTGGACAGAGAACTATGGCTTGTACCACTTTTTTTGGATTGGTTGCCTCTATTATTGGAATTCCGAACGCGGCTGTCTTTCCCGAGCCTGTCTGAGCCTGTCCGATTATGTCCTTTCCTCTGAGTGCTGAGGGTAGGGTCTCACGCTGAATTTCAGTTGGTTTTTCCCATCCCTTTTTGTTTAGGGCGTTCAATACTGAAATCGAGATTTCAAATCTCGAAAACCCTGTTTTCTCCATAGCTAGGCCTCAGAAACTCTCCGAGTCCTTAATTTCCTGTTGTAGCTCACCCATCCAGTACTTCCTGCAATTTTCCTTTGTTAGGAACATATGTTTGCTGGTGAAACTGTGATTGAAGTGCCCTTTGTCGGCGCTGGCGAATTGCTCTTTACGCCTTTTGTGGTATTTCTGGAGTACGTGCTGTTTCATGTATTGCCTGAATTTCAGTGCCTTCGTCCGGTTTACACCCTTGGGAGTCTCTCCGGCCCAGAGCCGCTCGAATTGCGCCTCTTTTTCTGTGACAGCGTCGGTCATTGTCATTCCTCGTAGGCCTGCCGACCTTGCTCTTGTTTATGACCTTCTCGCTGGGGTGTATTGTCGGTATTACTCATTTTCAACATCTCGACTTCATCCTCCACAGGATCCAGATCTGCCAGATATCTATTCTTTTCCTCCTCAGTTCCCTCCATCTCCGGATCGTAGGCCAGGGCCATCAGCTGACGCTTTAATTCCGGATCGACCTCGTTCCTCGCCAGTTCTCCCGCAGTCTCCCTCAGAGAGGCCCCGGTGAGAACGGCTGATAGCTGAGAGATGCATGCGCGCCTGAGTTTTATGTCGGTGTCAGATGCACCGTCAATCACCAGCCGTGCAACCCGTGGATTCTGCATGTCCAGGGATTTGATGGCCCGGAGGATTTTCATCCTGACAGAGGGATCTTTCTCACCCAGTGAGGCTTCGACCAGGATAGCAGCAATCCTTGGCTCTGATGAAGCCAATCTCGGTAGGCAGTCGGCTCCTGAAGATCTGACTTTGGAATCTGTGTCCTCGAGCGCCCATGCGATCAGATCCCATCCCACCGCCCCCCCGCGATCCGTTATTACTCGGAGTAATTTCGAAGCGCGGCGTCTCAAGTCCACATCTTCATCCTTGAGTAGTGTCTCCAAGTGCTGACAGCCTGTTTCGACCCATTCCCTTGACATAGCCTTGAGGACTTTGAAGGCCTTGTCCCTGTGTTTTCGAGATTCCCTCCTCAGTAACTCCTCCATATCCAGTTCAGAGGATGACGGGAATATGGGGGCTATTCTCTCAAGTGTTTCCCAAGCGGCTTCAGAAACCTCGGGATTTGGGTCATCTAACCTCACAACTAGCTGGTACATCAGGTTCTCAGATCTACGAAGCATCATTCTAGGCAGGCCGACTATCGCAGATAGCCTGAGTTTTGGTTCATCCTCATCTATTGCCTCTGACAAGGACATGTGTGCATCAGCAAGATCTTCATCCCTGACCCTGTGAAGTGCTATTATGGCGTCGCTTCTTGTGGCGAATCCTCCTCCATCCCCTAACGGTATCTCGGCCGCGGCTATTTTCTGATTGGCAAGGGGGAGTATGATATCCAGTGGAAGAACTGCCCATTTTCCAAGATCAGGGGTTAATGGGCCTAGATTACCTGCACTCCGAGACTTGCCTGTAGACAGGGGCAACCCTGTCCTCGGATCGCGTGCAATGTACTCTGGCACGGCGGCGCGGAGGAGTGTACAGGATTCAAACCCAACGTCTTGTTGTTCGATTCTCTTGGCCTAACTCCTGCCTCTTGCCTTGGCCTCTGACAAAAGGAGCGACGGTAAAACAAATAGTGCTAGGATCAACGAAAGTGCGACTGATGATGCGCTCACAAATCCGAAATCCTGTATGACCGGAATAGGAGAGAGAATCAGGACCAGGAAACCTGAGGCCGTAGTGAATGCAGACATCAATAACGCCGAGCCTGTAACGGAATATGTACGGCTCATCGCTTCGACCCTGCCGGCGCCCTGGGACATTTCATCCTCAAATCTACGCCACATATGTATCGAATAATCGATACCCAAACCAATTGTTAGTGCAGTTATCATGACGGTTAGGACATTCCAGTTCAACCCGACTAATGCCATGGTTCCAACTACCCAAATGCCGGCAAGTGCAACAGGCAATATTATGACAGCCGATGTACTGAACCTTCTGGTCATCGCCATCAATACCAGGAACGAGGCGACAAGGCTCAGGCCGGTGGACTCTAATTGAGAGATAAAGAGTCCATCGAGGACCGCTTCGATCTCGATTATTTCCCCTGAAAGGTAAACATTGCATCCACACGCTCCCTCCGACTGCAACCACGAGGCATGCCGTTTGAATTGGTCTGCAATGGAATCGGTGTCCTCACTTGATGCAGCTGTAACACTCACATCCATCATGAGGAAACTGAATGATCCAGTCGCGTCATCCAGCACAACCACTCTGGATATCCTATCGCCCCATGTGTGTCCTCGTAACGGATCGCCGAGGCCTGTGTCCCTCGACAAGTCAAATATTGCATCGGCCAAATCGCCCTCCTCATGATCTGCAGAAAGTCCGACTTTTCCGTCGAAGATCTCAATTCCATATTCCGCCCCCCAACCAGAGTCGACCTCCAATTTATCTCTAAGTACTGTGTATAGACCTTCATACTGCGGCCTGCTGTTCTCAGTGCCATCTGGTCTGATTATGTTGTCATCGAGAACAAACCTGCTGTGTAAGCCTAGGATTGTAGCCATAATAGTCTGGTCTTCGATGGCTTCACTATCATTGTCAAATTCCATCAACACAATGGCTGTCTTGATGAACTCAACATCATAGTTAGAATATATCTCATCTCTAGTTTCCATGGATTCCATGTCATCATCCAAAAAGTCAGTCAACTCAAAACTGGTTTCCAATCTACCGACCGAAACCAACGCAGATGCCATGGTCAGTATGGCGACTGCCACCATCACCTTTGGGAGTCCTTTGTCTTGAAACTCGGATAATTTGGACCATATTTTACTAGAATTGGGCCCCCTTCCCGAATATCTCCCAGTAGTTCGTTCTGAAACGACGTGTATCGCTCCAACGGTGACTGTGCTTGCAGTGAAAGCGCAGACGACGCCGACAGCAAGTGTAGTCCCGAAGGCCTGCAGCGGGTCGATCGGAGACAGTGCGTTTGACAGGAAGGCTGTAACTGTCGTTATGACTGACAGGCTGAGTGCCAATCTAAGGGCACTAAACGCGCCAACCCATGCCCTAGCCGGTTTCATACCTGCAGCCAAGTTTCTCTCATATCCCCTTTGCATGTGTATACCATAGTCAATACCGAGGCCCAGGATCACCGGTGCAACGGCGATGTCCAAAACTGTAAATTCGGCTCCGGCCAAGGCAACAGACCCGTAGGTCCAAGAAAGGGCGGCTGTGAGTGCAATCAGAGGAGCGGCAACCATAACGGCAGATCGGAATGCCATTGCGAGGATAGCGACAATCACAATGAGCGAGATCGCTAAAAGTCCTGTAAAGTTCGAAAGCGTGCCCTCGTTAATATCCTCACTCACCAATTCTTCGGAAACGACCCCATATGACAAGTGCGATTCTCCAGAAGCAGATTTTTCAGTTAGATAATCTCTTAGTTCTAACGAGAAAACCCTCAAAGATTCTGGATTGCTGGATTGAGAAACTTCGATAATCCACATCGTTGAGGATGCTCTCGGAGTCGGATCTGATTCTGCCACGCCATCCAAATAATCGCATAATTCATCGAAGGTCAGATCACTGCTCACAAGGACAGATGCGGTAAAACTCGCTGTTGAGGTGACTGCAGACTCTCCTGCTATGCTGGTGCAGTCCTCACCGTCCTCAATGACATCGACAATTTCAGACCACTCAGAGACTGCCGACAGCTCTGACAATTGGTCCCTTTCCTTCATCAAAATGTCGATGGTGATTGCCACGTTGATCTGGGATATGATTTCGACATCGCGTTGAATTGCCAAGGCCGCTACGTTCTGCTCTTCTTGCAGCAACTCTTGAAGAGATGGGATTGAGAGGGGGTTTGAGGACTCATTTGTGGTTTTTACATTAATGTATATCCTCGAAGCCTGAGGTGGAAACTCAGACTCTATTGACTTAATTTGGGCCTCTGACTCGTCAGGAGGGGCGAAATCTGAGACTTCTGTGGAAAACTCAGGCAGGGGAAATAACTGTGACGCCATCAGTAATGTTACAAATACGGAGCCCAGGAGTATGCTTATCGCATGTTTTTCCAAGAGGTGTGCCATGTTATCTTGTCGGCGGTCACCCCCTCGCATACCACACCGTCCACGTATCTGAGGTATAATCCCGGCTGCCGTTGTGGGGTAATTTTGGTTGGTTGTGAAGAGAAGGTATCAAAACCCATGTGCCAGACGCGCTGCCATGCCTGTAAGACTACTAGCAAATGACGGTAAAGAACTCAAACTCAGAATTGAAGGTGAGGGGAGTTCCACCTTACAACTTTTTAGATCAAGGCTCAATGACCATCCGGATGTCGAATACGCTAACTTCTTCACAGGACATCCTGACTTGGATGATCCCGAGTTATACCTCAGAGTCAAGAAGGGAAAGGACGCGTCTAAAGTGATTTCTGAGCTTTGCGAGACTATAATTGAGGATTTTTCTAACCTCAGTCTGTGATGAGTCGGTGGTTCTGTGATCGACCGTCGTGAGGTCGAAGAGTACCTTGGACTGGATTATTTCTGCGTAGAGGGCAGGGGGACGGGAGGGATATTGAAGACCCGTGTCGATGACTTCCGAGTAAAAGAACAGGCCCGCACCCCCTCCATGGACCCCAAAGGTAGGTTTACAGCTATCAGAGTGACACTGAGAGATTGGGAGACTAATCGTTTCATGGGGCGGTTGGCCTCAGCGTGTAAGATATCCAGAAACAGGATTTTCTCATCTGGCATGAAAGACAAGAGGGCAGTCACGACTCAACTTATGGTGGTTGATGCCAAATCGAAAGTGATAGAACAAGTAAGTATCCCGGACTCAGAAATTGAAATTCTCGGACGGACCCATCAGAAGATAGGGATGGGGGATCATGACGGCAATAGATTCACAGTCACTGTACGGGGATGTGCACATATCGATGGCGAACCAATGGACAGCAAAGAGGCTATGCAACGTGTTTTATCCATCAAAACCTCAATGAGCAAACTCCTCGGTATCGACGCATTCCCTAATTGGATTGGGCCCCAAAGGTTTGGATCGACCCGGCCGGTGACCCCGAAAGTCGGCCGGTTCGTTGTAAATTCAGACTTTGAGGGGGCCGTTTCCACATATCTAGGGATGCCCGGTGATGGGAGAAGGGAGGACGTCGAGGAATTCAGAAAGTTATGGAGAGAGAGCAGAGATCCAGGATCATGCCTCGAAATCATACCGAGGCACCTTGGTTTCGAGAGGAAAATGCTCGAGAGGCTTGATAGTCGGGAGCAAGATTACATTGGAGCCTTCAAGACCCTTCCTCAGTCACTCCAGATACTGATGATTCATTCACTTCAATCTCTTGCGTTTAATCACTCCATGCGTGCAAGGTTGAGTGGAGGGGTGGAGATTACACGTCCAATCATAGGAGACATAGTTGCACCGATATCAGAAAACGGTCGGCTAGATTCGGGTAAGTCGACAATAGTGGGCAAATGGAATCTGGAGCGTTGTATCGCTAACGCATTGAAGGGACGTATTGCGGTCACAGGGCCGCTTCCTGGCACTGGTTCCTTGTTTGCGGGTGGTTCTCCAGGGGATTTCGAACAGGAAGGCATGAGGACTTCTGAACTGCAAAATATCGACTGGTTAGTGCCAGAGATACCAAGACTGTCCACAACGGGCACTAGAAGGGCCTTGGCAGTTCCATTCTCCGATTTCTCTGTCGAAGAGGCTCCTCCCGCCCCTTCAGACCTCTCGGAACGGTGGGCAGAGGGCCCGAGGAAAGGTGAAAGGTGGCACCCAGAGGGTGCAAGTCTCAGAATCAGATTTGTGCTACCGCCCGGAAGCTATGCTACTGTGCTGATGCGCGAGTTCATGAGATCCCCATTGGATCACTACTAATTTACAGCCTGCCCATTTCTAGGGCCTCGATTTGGGATATCAATGGATCGGCACCCCTTACTTTGTCCTCGAAACCATCCACAATTCCTTCTCCTTCTCCCAATACGACATCTATTTCTATAAACATCATTCCGAAGGCCAGCGGTTTTATGGATATAGCTTGGACCTCTTCCATGCTGGAAATCTTATTTGCAATTCCATCATAATCTGGTTTTTCATCCTCCGGTTGATCCAGTGTGATTTTGTACTTTACAACAACTTGACCCATCGATAGTCCTCCGATATTGTCAGGGGCCCTCAAAAGAGCAACTCGAGCACCTGTACTGTACCCCCTGATCTCGGCAGCGCTCGCTTCTTCCTATCGGTTCTCCACACATCGGACACGGGAAAGAAGTGGATTTGGGTTCCACTAGGGGTATCCCCGACGAGCTGCATATTGATGCCCTTTTCCTCATGCGCGTTCACCTGACGGCCTTGCGAGTTACCCCTCCTTTTTATGCTTGACCGCTCAACACGCATTAATCGACAACCATATTGGCGAGAACATATTGGAGGTATCATGTCCGAAGAGGAAATGGAGCTGTCGGGTGAACAAGTTGACCTGTCAAAGTATGTCACAGATGAGGGCGGGATATGGAGCCTGAGGGATCTTGAAAAAGTCAGGGGCTGGAATAATATCGAGTACGGTGCAGGTCTATCTGGAAAAAACACCCCCTCGACTGGACTTTCGATGAATAGGGCATACATCCCACCTGGCGGAATTGCGAACGCGCACATACATGTGGATTTTGACGTAATGATTTACCTTCTAAAAGGCAGCGTCAGGCATGAATATGGTCCAGGTTGCAGGGAATCCGTCGTCCATAGTGAGGGAGATATGTTCTACATAGAGCCTGGTTTGCCTCATGAGGTATTCAACTGTTCTGACACCGACTGGGTCCATGCAATAGTGGCACGATCGGATGCATCTGAATGGCAGAATATAGAGCCTTACGACAGGTCGTCAGAGTAAATTTTAATTCTTCATCAACAGACTCAAAAACACACCTTCGTTGGATTAGTAAGGTTCGGATGAGAGTAGAAGGGGAAATTAAGTTAGCGTTTGATGATGTAATGATACGCCCCAAGAGGAGCACGCTGGTTTCAAGATCAGACGTCTCATTGGCGCGCGAGTTCTCATTCAGGCACACATCGAAAAAATGGTCCGGAGTTCCCATTGCAGCAGCCAACATGGATACGACAGGTGTTTTTGACGTTGCAATGGCTCTTCAGGGGCACAATATGCTTACGTGTCTGCAGAAGTTTTACTCAGTCAAGGATCTAGAGAGCGCGTGGGCCAGTGGTGTGGACCCTGAGTTTGTTGCGGTTACCTGTGGATCTACAGACGAGTCACTACAGTTGCTGAAGAGGAAGATGGCAACGAACGAGAAGTTGTCTATGATTTGTATTGACGTCGCGAATGGGTATCGAGAGGTCTTCTTAGAATTTGTAAAAGTGGTTCGGTCACAATACCCTGACAAGATAATAATTGCAGGGAACGTTGCCACAAATGAAATGACTGAGGCACTGATATTAGCAGGCGCAGATATCGTCAAAGTTGGCATAGGGCCAGGTTCTGTCTGCACTACTCGGAAAGTTGCAGGCGTCGGATATCCACAACTATCTGCGATCGCCGAATGTGCAGACGCAGCTCACGGGCTCGGTGGTCATGTGATGGCGGATGGGGGCTGTAACTCGCCCGGGGACTTGGCAAAGGCATTTGCTGCAGGGGCCGACTTCGTGATGCTCGGAGGAATGTTTGCCGGTCATGACGAGTCGGGGGGAGAGATAGAGAGTGGTGAAGACGGACGCCTCTACAAGTCCTTCCACGGAATGTCTTCCTCGACAGCGATGGAGAGACATTATGGAGAGATAGCCCAGCACAGGGCTCCAGAAGGGAAAGCGGTTCGGGTTCCCTACAGGGGGCCTCTGTCGATCACAGTGCAGGCTATACTGGGGGGGCTGAGGTCTAGTTGCTCGTATGTTGGGGCCCGGAGGATCAAGGATCTACCAAAATGCACGACATTTATCAGAGTCACCCAAACGACGAATGAGGTTTACAGGGGATTTGAGATCGACGGTTAACCTAGACGTCTAGAATGACTCTTGCCCTGAATCCTTCGACATCCCCTGATGGTGATTTCAACTGGGAAACTTTCAGTTCATGATGTGTTACAGCCTTAATTTCTATCGCCGGTTCGGCCTCTGCAGGCTGTATCAGACATTTGGCGACCAGGTTATTCCCGGAAAAATCTAATCTTTCGACATGGACCACTGAAGCCTTGTCTTCAGCAGTCCAGTTGATCTCTTCGAGCCATGAAACAAGATCTCTGTCCACCCTGTCGGACCTCTTTATTGAGATGGTAAAATTCGCTCCTTTTTTTGCTGGGAATTCTTCGGAGGGCCTAAGACCGAGTCTAATTGATTGTAAAGCAGCTGCAGAGACGCTGAACAATTCTGACAGTGAGGGCGCCTCGGCGATGAAACCAATATCGGCAGTCGTCGGCAATATTGACCAAGTTGGAAACGTCATTGCACTGTCAAACCTGGTTTGTTGTCACATGAACTTAGTCGAACTGATTGCATAGTTCTCCCTGCCCTGGGAATGAAAGTGGGTTCAATGGATTCGTGTTGTATTTGTTCTCACATTTGTTGCTGTATCCATCCGCGTCTGAGTCTATAGTAGCATCAGATGGATCGAACGGATCCAAACCAAAGTAGTACTCCCAGCCACTCCACATCGAGTCGTCATCCTGATCTTGATGGTAAACCTCGCTTCCGTCGAGCCACAAATCTCCATCTGTGTCATTCAGAATTGGGTGGGTCCCATTCTGGTACTCTTCGTAGTTTGTGTAGTTTCCAAGATCATTATAAAATATTGATCCGCTTGGTGTTGAAGGGTCTATGTGGCACGCGGAATTCTGAGGATCGTTCCACCCTGGGCAGTATTTGTTCATCAAGTGCATGACATTCAGACCATCTGAGTCAAGGTCTTCGGATCCGTCGTTTATTCCATCTCCGTCAGAATCTATCATTTTTGGATCGAGGGGGCCTCTTTCAGTCACAGAAAGAGTGATGTTCCCGTAAGTAACAGCGAATTCATTGTATGTCACTTCCCAGCCATCTGGCAGGAGGTCCCCGTCGGTGTCTACCTTGACTGGGTTTGTATCCCATCTGGAGGGAATTTCCATCAAATTTGGCAGGGAATCGTTGTCTGCATCAAACGATGAATCTGGGAGACTGCCGAAACTTGGATCTAATGCCCATCTACCGTTGTCTGGTATCGTGAATCCAGTGAGATTCAGTTCTGAGAATGAATATGTGGGGTTTAGTTTACCATCCCCGTCGGGGTCTCCGGAAGATGAGAAGCCCTGAAGATAGTTGTCCCATATCCACCCGCCTGGGCCTCTTCCGCACTCGATCAAGGATAGGCACCCAGGCGGGAGCCAGTTATCGGGGGCTATCCAGAGACTGTGACTGACGGTGTCATCCTCCACCGAGGTGATTTGCATCTCCCAGCCATCAGGCTGTAAATCTCCGTCTGTATCTGGATCTAGGGGGTTGGTAGCAGTTTGCCATGGCCGGGGTATATTCAAAACTTCGAAGCCATCTTTCAGATCATCATCATCGCTATCGATGTCTGATGCATTTGTGACATATTGATCCTGTCCGGCGATTACTTCTTCTCTGTCGTCCAATCCATCATTGTCACTATCCAATCTGGATGCATTTGTGAAATAGACCGAGCCGTTCCACTGGAAACCGTCCATAGCCTCTGTGAAGTCTTCAATTCCGTCGCTATCGGTGTCCCTGTCTGTGGCATTTGTGTATGTGGTGTAATATTCAACGGAGTCCGATAGACCGTCGGCATCTGAGTCGAAAACTCCTGGATCACTCCTGACTTTGATATCTCGAGCCGTGCCATCCACGATCCTTATTGTCCACCCGATCACTTCGATACCGTCAATTAGTCCGTCGCCATCCGTATCTGGATTCATGGGATTCGTTGATCTGCCGTCGACGATTCCGTCTTTGTTGAGGTCTCTGGCCTCATATTCGTCGAGGTTTGTCAGTCTTTCATGGCCTTCGACTATGGTCATCAGAGATTGGCTTCTCCGTTCGACTTCTTCTCCGACTTCTATGCTAATATCGTAAATGAAACCATCTTGATGGGCTTTCAACGGGATGTTTATGTAGGCCAGATCTTGAACAGTCCTGATCCAAATTAATGTCTGGTTTTTCTGTACGAAATCGCCAATTTCTACAGAGATTGATTGTACTGTTGAAACGCCAACCAGATCGCGATAGAATACGGAACCGTCACCATCGGAATCGAAACCGTCCATGTCTGGGTCTTCAATTCCGTTCATTCCATCCCGGGGGTTGATTCCATTCAGGTGCTCCCAGCCATCAGGCATGTTGTCACCATCAGTGTCGCTTGACGAGGGGCTGGTGAAGTTGATTGGGCCCCAAGTGTAAGCAACTTCGTATTCCTGTAGGTTGTTGAGGCCGTCTTGATCAGGGTCCCCATAGGCGTCTGTGGGACTTAGTGGATCGAGTGTGTCGTCATAGCAATATTCGAAACCGTCGGGCATTCCGTCACCATCGGTGTCCCAATCTCCCGGCCCATTGAACTTGCCATCGCCATCCATGTCCTCAGAGAACCAAGATTGGTCGTTGGCGTCGGTCATCATAGAAGTGTAGGGTGCATCTTTTGTTACAACCGAAAAAGTGAATCGGCCACAGCTCACATCTAGGTATTGAATGCCGAATGCAACCTCGACCCTGTCGGGTATCAGGTCCTCATCGCTGTCATCGGAGAGGGGGTTGGTGGAATATTGTTCTTCGAGATAGTTGTGAAGGGTATCTCCGCCTGATGGCTCAAGGTCGAGGACGGCATCGCATGAATGTTCACCAAAGGGGCCCGTGGCGAGCTCCTTCCATATACTGCTGCCGATTGCTTGTTCCAATTCTGCTTTCTTCGTTGCAGTTAGCAGTGGGCAGTCCCAGTTTGGATTTAGGGGGTCCAATAAGGTAAACGATTCAGATCCGGATACGGTTATTTCGATCGAGTACAGAGACTCCCAAAGGTCGTTCAGTCCGTCACCATCAGAGTCTCTAACACTAGGGTTGGTTCCGATTTCAGCCTCCTCGATGTTTGTGAGGCCATCCCTGTCGGGGTCACCGTTAGGACCATTGTCCGGGTCTGGGAAAGTCTCGTTTTGATCGCCCGCCTCAGAATCTGCATCTGGATTTTCGAATGTCAGTTCTGTTATTCTCGCCTCTCCACTGTCGAGTGGGTCCAATCCATTCTCGATCTCCCAGCCGTCACCGAGCCCGTCGCCATCGGTGTCAGGTGACAGTTTACTCGTGCCGTACAGTGTTTCTTCCATCCTGTTGGGGATTCCGTCACCGTCGGAGTCTTCGCCAGTGATTTGCTCTTCGTCTTCATCTAGGAAGATGTCGTCCGCTGCGGGCTCATAGTAACCTACCGTTTGACTGGTGCTCAGCATTGCGTCAACTACAGTGTAGAGTCCGGCCAAGCACAAAGTTGCGACTATTGCGCCGATGGCATACTGGTTGTGATTTAGCTGCATAGTGGCCCTCCCCGCGACAAGGCTGCTCCTGTTCCGCTGTCCCCCGGATATAACCGTTGGGCGTAGGGGGGCAACGAGGCCCGATCAATTCAGATTGAATTTTAAGTGAAAACCATCGGATTCCGGACCCCATTTCGGAAGTATTTTTTTTCCGTAGGCTCTGTATACATATCCCATGTAAAAACCTGCGACTACATACGGCTGGGCAGGACCCTGAAGAATAAGTGTGAGTACCCCATCACACATTTTTGCACTTTGTAAAATTCCGAATCCCATCCTCGATATCCTACGCTTTGAGATCTCAAACCATGACGCATCATTTTCGACCATTATCAAGTCACCAGATTCTATGAAACACTGACTTATTGATTTGCAAACGGACTCTTCCCATGATTCCTCATTACCATTAAATTCGATATTTTGGATAAACCCAGCCTCCATCCTCCATAGATCCATGAGTCTGAAGGGTAAGATCGAGCATCTCGAATCTAACCAGTATATCCCTCCTTCCCGCTGGAGAGTAATCTCATCGGAATTAATTGCAGTTAGGTTTCCTAGTTCCTTCTTGACTGGTTTATCAGTTGAAATTGGACGATCTTTCGCTCGTTTTCTCGAGTATTGTACCGACATGATTGCTGAACTCTCACTAATTGTCTCCAGCCCGACCCGGAGTCCTACTCGGGTGGAGTACTCCAGTGCAGCACGCATATTGCCAGCTGCTATCGGGATTGGTGCGGATGATTCAATGATGTATTTCTTCCCCTCGGCCTCCGTGATGAGCACAGCGCTTTGATGTCCTTCGTCCCTCCAAAACTCACGAAAACCTCTCCATTTATTTGGATCGGGGCCCGACCAGCTAAAGCCCGTGGACTCGAGGGTGGCCGCCCACTCATCACTGGAGGCATATCTGAGGGTTCTCAACGCATCGGGGCCGACTCTGGCGGCCATGTTATCCACAAAGGAGGATAAAAAATCAGACTTCACTAACCCAACAGGCGCATAATCGCGACGTTTGTCATGTATCGATCCCTTATCGCCGTAGAACAGACGATTCTTCACCTTGGATGATGTTAGAGATCTAATTCTATGCCTGAGGCCCATCAAACAGACCTCATGAATCTCTCAATTCTATCAAAGGCCTCGTTCAATATCTCCTCCGGTGCAAGAGCTACCATGCGAAAGTGTCCGGATCCATGTAATGGGGAGAATCCCGATCCATGGACGACCAAGACGTGTTCCTTGTGGAGTAAGTCTAGAACAAAATTTTTGTCCGATTTGAATTTGCCCGCATTCTCTATCTTCGGAAATAGGTAAAATGCACCACCAGGGGAGTTGCATGACAGTCCATCGATTTCATGTATCCTGTTCAAGCACAGGTCTACCCTTCGCTTGATTTTGGCGACTCTTTCACTGAGCCATGTTCTATCCTGTTGGAGTGCTGCGAGATACCCGTGCTGGGCCGGTGTTGAGGCGCAAAGTCTGCTCCTCAGCAGTCTCTCTACGCCATCTCTTGGAGCATGCATCTTGCCATTGGGGTCATGAAATGCCATGTACCCTATTCTCCAGCCAGGGGCGAAGTGTACCTTCGAGACTCCGTTTAGTGTCACGACTGGAACATCTGATGACAGGGAAGCTATGGATTTTTGACCTCCTGAAAAGTCCAGGCCATCGTATATCTCATCTGCAATGATGGTGCAATTAGGCCATTTCTTAGCTATTTCAAGCACTTCTTTAATTTCGGACTCTGTTGCCACATTGCCAGTGGGGTTGTTTGGGTTAATCAACACGATGAACCGTACACTCTCATTCATCTTACGGCGTATGTCCTCGACTTCAATTGACCATCCATCGTCTGGATTTAGGGCATATTCGACGGTTGTAGCACCGTACATCTGTGGATAAGCCATGTACGGCGGGTAATGAGGACCAGGTGCTAGGACCGTGTCGCCGTCCTGCAAAAACGCAGCGAACAATATTTGCAAAGCTTCTGTGACCCCGTGTGTTACATAGACATCTTCAGATGAACAATTCCAGCCTTTGGAAAACTCATCCTTTGCAATCTCCGCCCTCAGAGGTTCGATCCCGTAGGACGGGCCGTAGCCGTTGTCTTGCCTTTCTAGGGCTTGTTTGAAAGCCTCTACCATGTGTTCAGGTGTCGGTAAACCGGGGTAGGAAAGGGGATCGCCGATATTCAGCTTAATTAGTTCAAACCCCTTCTTTTCTAGCTCGTTTGCAGGTACTACGACATCTCGGATGGCGTACTCGATCGAGGCGGCCCGGTTAGACACAGGGATCCCGTCCATGTATCCCCATCGATACGAGGCACATGAAGGCGCCGATTTAGATGCCTAATTCAGACCTAGCCGCTGACATTGCTGATTCCATTCCTTCAGGGTCCTTGCCGCTGGCTTGTGCCATAGTGGGCTTTCCGCCGCCTGACCCCTTGATCGAGGGGGCCATTGCCTTCACTATGGTTGCCGCGTTGTGTCGTTTGGATGCAATCGTATCCTCTGTGATGGCAACTACGATCTTTCCTCCTCCGCTTCGACTTGCAAGTATCGCAACAGTTGGGTTTTGTGGGTCTCTGGTCAACTCGCCCAATGTTGACATTAAGTCCCGAAATTCCCCTTCCATTTCCATGAGTACGTACCTCACCCCGTCTTTATTCGTAGCCGATGAGTCTCCGCCAGCTCTGATCCTGGTGACTTCTGCCCTTAGATTTTCGATCGTCTTCCTCTGATCTTTCCATTCTCTGAAGAATCTGTCAACGGCCTTAGGTAGGTCCTCTGGCTGCACTCCAAGAATATCCGCAGACTTTGTCAGAATCTCAGTTTGTTGCCTGGCGTGTTCTCTGGCTGCCTCTCCTGCCATGACAACGAGACGTTCCACCCCGTCTTGGACTTGACTGGAGCGTACCAGTCGAATATCGCTTATTTCGGAGGTGTTGCCAACGTGCGTTCCCCCGCATGCCTGTGTGTCATGTCCATTGATATCAACAATTCTTATTCTGTCGTGTTTGGGAGCTCCCCCCTGGTATATGGTGAATCCATAGAATTCGTCGGCGTGAGATCTGGGAACTACTTTAATGTCGATATCGATGCTACTTTCGACAATCAAATTCGCATGATCCTCAATTTGATCCAGCTGTGCTCTTGTCAATCGCTCGAAGTGTGTTATATCAAGCCTGGCCAGGTCTCTGCTCTTGTACGACCCCGCCTGCCATACATGCTGCCCGAGTACTTTCCTTGCAGAACCTCCGACCACATGAACAGCCGAGTGATGTTGTGTGATCTGCTTTCGTCTTTTTCTGTCTACTCTTCCAGTCACTTCTGAGCCCGGCAACTCGGTTTCAATATAGTGTAAAATTATCCCTTTTTCCGACGTGACTTCTGTGACCCTTGAGTTTTCAATCCAACCGAGATCGCACTCTTGTCCACCACTTGTGGGGTAAAATGCGGATTGATCTAGCGCTACCACCCACCTCTCTGGACTTCCCTCCTCGTCCCTCGAAATTATTTTTTCGCAAAATACCACTCTGGCCTTGAATTCAAGGATATCGGGATCCTGATCAAATAGTCGTACTGTTGGCCTGTCATGTTGGATTTGATATGTTTCTTTACTTGCCTTTCGGAGGGACTCTTGTTTGGTCCTGTCAGCGCTCCTAGCTGCCATTTCAGCAGAAAATCCCACTCTTATCTCGAGGTTTTCCCATCCAGACTCTCTAGCGATAGTTAGTGTCATATCTGGTTGAATGCCCCTTTCCTCGGCAAGCCTGATGAGTATTTGGTCATCAATCGAACTTGCGTTTTTGTGAATGTCCTTGAGAGCAGTTTTGACTGCAGATCTGCCTCTCTGTAGCATCGAGTTATATTTTTCCTCCTCTGATTTCAGCATGAGCAAAATACCCTCAACAGATGACTTATCCAGAGCCCTCATGTGATTATCAATGTGCTTTTGCCCCAATTCAGCCAATGATAGATTGATTCCCAATTCAGCCTTCATCCTACAGACCCTTCTAGCCAACATTCTCGGGAGGTAACCTGCTTTGGAATTGCTGGGGACTAATCCGTCTCCAAGCATGGAACACACTGCTTGGAGGTGGTCAGGGATTGCATAAATTAAGGACAGGGGCTCGGTTATCTCCTTGAGTTGATCCACCGATATCTGGATTTTTCCCCCTGATATTTTCGCGGCAAGCGAGACATACAGCTCCTCAGCGTCAGTACCGACATCAATGTTCAAAATTCCGGCGAGTCTGGAAAGCTCGCCCAAAAGGTAATCCATGTCAATCGGCAATCCAAGTGATTTTACTCTGTTGTCGAAATCTGTAATCTTTCGTAAGTTAGACACAGTTTCTGGATAAACTGCCTCGTAAATCGTTGGAGTTCCTGCCGCTGCCCAGCAGAACCTCTCAAGACCGTATCCAGTGTCTATGATTTTCTGATCCATTTTTCGATACATTAGCCCTTTGATTTCTGTATCTCCCTCTGGATGTTCCTCTAAATCCATAAAAACAAGTGTTGCTAGTTCAAGTCCTCCAACTATGACCTCCAGTGCTGCGCCGGCATTTCCCCCGCCGGACCACGGATTTTCGACATAAGTGATATCCGTGCCAATGATGCCAAATGACTCCGTCAGCAATTCATCACAAAGGCGGACGCATTTGTCTATCCAGTAGTGAAAATCGTCACTTGCTTCGCGATTGAAGGCGTGATGGGCCATCATCTCGAATGTTGTTAGATGTCTGCCGCTGCGTCCGACAGCAGCCACATCAGTCAATCTGATGCATGGTTGACTTATTGTCAGGGGATTTGCGGGAGGAGGTGTTTTCCCAGAAGTCACATGGGGCTGAAAATCTGCGATGCTAGCGATCGTGAGGTGGATGTCATCTCTCCATCGTGCGACAACTGGGTAAGGGGCGATTTTCTTGTGCCCGCGATCCTCAAAGAAAGTCAAGAATTCGTGCCTCATGGCATCCTTCAGCGGGCTTCCCCGGACATCATAGCCTGAGATAATCGGTTTCCCGATGAAGGTGTAAGGGTCTCTTTGGGTGTCACCCGACGTGGTCCTAGTTTGATCCCTTGTCCAGAATCTAGACCCGGTCTCCTCACAAATTGCGAGTCTGAAACCTTCCTCTGACCAGAAGGGAATGTCTATCTCGCCAAACACCACGACCCTTGCTGCTGTGTTCTGCATTTCAAAGCGTTGTGGAAAATCCGGATCTACAAGCCTTTGAGCATCTCTCTTCCGATGATCATTCGCTGAACTTGACTGCTTCCCTCGTATATCTGAAGAACTTTAGCACCCCTCATTAACCTGGCAACGGGGTACTCCTCTGAGTACCCGTAGCCGCCGAAAACCTGTACTGCGTCCGTGGTTATTTCCATGCAGGCATCTGCGGAGAAGCGCTTCGCGTGAGCAGCACTTTCTGTGTTCCTTATACCGTTATCTGCCTCCCATGCCGACTTCCAGCATAGTAAACGGCTGGCTTCTATCTTGGTTTTCATGTCGGCGAGAATGAACTGTATCGACTGATGTTCATGGAGCTTCTTGCCGAAGGACTGGCGCTCGTTTGAATAGTGAAGGGCGTGTTCGTAGGCGGCCCTGGATATGCCCACTGCCTGAGCTGCGACGACTGGTCTTGAGTAATCAAAGGCCTTCATTGCGTTCATCCACCCCATTCCCTCAACACCTCCGACGAGGTTCTCTTTGGGCACGCTCACATCTGTGAAAGTCACGCCTCGAGTGTCGGATGCCCTTTGACCCATGTTGGTTTCCTTCTTTCCCAATTCAACTCCATCCCATCCAGACTCGACAATGAATGCACTCATGCCCTTGTAGCCCTTGGTCTGGTCTGTGTATGCTAGCACGAAGAACCATTCCGCCTGCCCCGCGCCTGTTATCCACATCTTGCTGCCATTCAGAATGTAGTAGTCACCTTCCAACACAGCCGTTGTCTTGATTGCTGAGACGTCGCTCCCCGCACCTGGTTCGGTTACGCAGTAGGATGCTATTAGTGGCTTTTCTGCGAGCATGCGCAGATATTTTTCTTTCTGATATTCTGTGCCACCAGTAATAATTGGGGCGGCTGTCAGGCCGTTGGAATACTGAGCCGTCCCAAAACCGGGGTCTCCCCAAGACATCTCTTCGCCAACGATGGCTTCCTCTAGAACGCCCATCCCAGGGCCTCCGTACTTCTCTGGAATATGCAAATTGGTCAAACCGAGGGAGTGAGCCTCTTTTATTGCATCAAGAGGAAATTGGCTTTCTAAATCCCATTTCTCTGCTTTGGGCCTAACATTTTCCATTGCAAAGTCCCTGGCAAGTTCACGAAGCATCTGCTGTTCTTCTGACAACTTGAATCCAAGCATGCCACCTGGTCGAGGCCGGAGGACTTAGTGGTTCCCAGCCTGTGTGTAAAAACAAGCTTCTGCGACTAATCCGGATCGACTATTTCTTGAAGATTCAGTACTGTGGCGGTCCATGGGCGATTCTTGGTCGGACCACACAGAGGTAGCGGGCCCCGGAAGAGTGAGGATTAGGAAACATGGAAGGATGTTAGCAGACGCTATGATGGTTGCTGAACCAAATATGCTACAGGGTAATTTTGACGACAGGACCCCGCAGCAGCTCGTGAATACGGCCGAGTTACCAGGCATTGTCGGAGAGGCATGGGCTATGGCAGACTGGCATTTTGGATATGGATTCCCCATTGGGGGGGTGGTCGCGACATCCGTCGAATACGGTGAGCAAGGGGGTGCTATATCCCCCGGCGGTGTCGGCTTCGATATCAATTGCGGAGTGAGGCTACTTTCAACGGGGCTAATGGCTGAAGACTCAGACATCAAGGAAATAATGGACAAATTGCAGAGGGAGGTCCCTGCGGGCGCCTCGTCCAAAGGCGGGGTCACACTCTCTGACCCCAATCTAGATGACATATTGTCACGCGGGGCAAAGGCCGCAACAGATCTAGGGCTGGGGTACGAGGAAGACCTTCAAAACATAGAATCTGGAGGTGTAATGGAATCCGCAGAGCGTGACCTCAGCGATAGGGCGAAAAAGAGGGGAAAGAAGGCCCTCGGAACATTAGGATCTGGAAATCACTTTCTGGAAGTGCAAATGGTTGACAAAGTGGTAGATACGACAGCGGCGAAGGAGTTTGGACTGCACGAAGGGGAACTTACGGTTATGATTCACACCGGTTCGAGGGGGCTTGGTCACCAGGTCTGCAGCGATCACGTGAAGGCGATTGAAGCTGAATATCACGAAATAGGAGGTAGGTGGGTTTCACAAAAGTGGGGTTTCGATATCGCCGACCGTCAGTTGGCATGCGCACCAATTCACTCTCGTGAAGGTCAGGCCTACCTTGATTCAATGAGGGCAGCAGGAAACTTCGCATTTGCAAATCGGTCTGCACTCACAGAGAGGGTGAGGCAATCATTTCGGACAATTTCCTCCAACGACGCGGATATCAGTGTAGCCTATGATGTAAGTCACAACATCGCCAAGGTAGAGACGCATACAGTTCATGGAGAGAGTTGTAAATGCTGTGTACACAGGAAGGGCGCTACTCGTGCATTTTCAGGAAGCAACCCAGATTTGAACGAGAGGTTCAGAGGGGTTGGTCAGCCGGTTCTGGTCCCAGGTGATATGGGCAGGGCGTCTTGGGTACTTGCAGGACCAAAAATAGGAGAGAACGATGCCTTTTCATCCTCTTGTCACGGAGCAGGTAGGAGGCTTTCACGAACAGCTGCGAGAAAAAGCATAGACACAGAAACACTCTTGGCCGAGTTGGAGAGAAAGGGAGTCGTCGTCAGGGCTAAAACGAGGTCACTGATATCAGAAGAAGCACCCGAAGCCTACAAGGACGTCGATGAAGTGGTTCGAATCACGAATTCAGCCGGTCTGGCAAGACCAGTGGCCAGGTTGACGCCATTGGGTGTCGTCAAGGGGTAATCACTTTGGTTTGTATTCTATCCTTAGAACCTCTGAATCTTCCATGACGGTATCCTCAAAGGTATCGACACTGTCACCGTTTAGTGTGACCACTATTTCGTGGTCATCGTCCACCACATAGTCTAGGATTTGATTCTCGTTGAAAGTTTCGCCCCAAATCAAGAAGAAGGACTCGGCCGGAACATTGTATTTCTTGTCCATCTCTACATGTATCTTGCCTGAAGAATCATGTGTGTGGACCCCCCTCATCGAGCATCCATCGTGATTTATGCCGATATTTGCTGGTATGCTCACTTCTTGGCCATTTATGATGATTTCAATGAGAGGGTGGTAATGAACTCCAATGTTGCTGTGGTCCCCAAGACAGAAGTCTGCAACTTCCTGCGCATTGTCTGGTGT
>CEUG01047281.1_pt1 | contig 35867 bp, 40 predicted proteins | sample 531421 | NCBI WGS metagenome assembly CEUG01 (sample SAMEA2622901, study PRJEB7988) | marine metagenome | biome: marine biome (ENVO:00000447); feature: surface water layer (ENVO:00002042); material: "saline water (ENVO:00002010), including plankton (ENVO:xxxxxxxx)" | depth 5 m | reverse complement strand
TTACCCTATGAGTCCGACGCGCTACCAACTACGCCACCCCGGCGACGCGTCGGGGACTAGCACCGTCCATTTGAGCGTTAGCGTCATCGACAAGGGTAGCTCGCACCCACAGGGTTGATGTGGTGAGCACCTCCGAGAGGGGCCGATAGCCATGGTGGACGTGGACACCGCGATGCGTGCAAGCGCCTTCGACAAGCGCAAGAGAGGGCGTGGTGGGTCCGGGGACAAGGAGGAGCCCAAGAGCCGTGAGCTGGAGCCTTTCAAGCCCGATGAGCACGCTGTGAAGGAGGTGGCCGACGCCTACTCGATGTGGCTAGTCATAATCTACGGGTTGAGTGTGGCACTGTTCATGCGATACGTGTTCATGCCTACCACGACCGAGCCCAGTAGGATCCATTGGGTTCTCCCCGTCTCTCTCGCCGCGACAGTGCCCTCACTGCACAAGCTCGTACTGCCGTCCAGGATTGTAGAGCTGTACACAGGGGGGAACTGGTTCAGGGCGTGCTTCCTCTTTGTCTTCTCGTGGCTGGCCCTAACTTTCGTCCTCTCGAACCCGCCTCTGAGCGATATCGCTCCCCCAACTACATCCAACGGCATCGACATACAGGAGGCGGACGGAATCATAGACTCGAGCTGGAGAGGTGGCGAGTACAAACTGGAGATCGACCGAGACGAGGTCCACGTGGTAATGGGGCTGGGAGTCGCGGACAACATTGACTCCGAGTCCGCTCAGGTCCTGATCACACTGACTCACAAGGGAAATACCCTGATCCTCGCAAACGACACCGCGGGCAATCTGACGGATGCCATGGAAACCTTCGATGGACTGGACTCAGGGGATTGGCTTAGGGGGAACGAGACCACCCTGACCAGAAAGGCGAACCTTGGACCCAAGGTCTCCAACAGGGCCGAGGATGTCTCCCTCGCATGGGACTTGGGGATGCTTGGTCCGGGAACCTACGATCTGCACATCGAGATGAGCGAGTCAAGGGATAACATGGGACCTTGGGAAGTGAACAAGTGGAGTGCGGACTGGGAGCTCAAAATTGTTCAAACTGGCTAGGGGGGATTTCCATCAGCATGGTAGGGTATGCGATCGAGGGGGCCTTATCGCCCGAAGCGAGTCACTCGAGATTTGACGTCGCACTGGGAGTCCTAATCCCTCCAACGATGATGGTATTGGGCATGCTTCTGAGCTCCAAGCTGGTTGTGGGAATTTACCTGTATTTCCTTCACTGGATGCTCTTACTGGTTAGTATGAGGGTCGGGAAACGCGGAATAGCAATTGGTTGGGTGGTCGGTACCGTCCTAATGGTCCTTTCACTTCCTCTGGTCGCGATTGAGCTCTATCCGAGCCTTTCGTGATCGGCGCATGCAGCGGAACCCTGGGTCTTTTTGAAAAACAGACTATCATATAGTAACCGATTGTGGAAAACCCATGAACAATCAATCAGTTGCTGGCTTCTCACTGCCTCAGATATCTGTCCTGACCGGAGGCATGATGGGTACGCTAGGTATTGCATTCTTCGCCGCCACTGATTACGTGACGGCGCTTTTTCCACTGGTCTTTGGTGTGGTAATAGCCGGCTTTGGTGCAATGGCCATCTCTAACCCAAAGTCAGGCTCCAAGGCAATGCAGATTTCGTTCTTCGCCTCGGCAATCTCCGTAACGGTCGGACTCAGCACGGCTCTATCGGGAAGTTGGGTAACGACCACTTCGCTAATGGAACAGGTAATGATGACACTCATCGGTGCTGGTCACCTCACAGCCGGCTGTGTAGTCCAGTTGCAGGTACGAGGTATGAAGAAAGAAAGTGAGATCTCCGAGTTGGCTCTCGGTGAGATTAACTCTGTGAGGGAACTGGTAACCGCGGCCGAGTCATCGCCCGCTTCCGAAGAGAAGATAATCCCTGCCACAGTCTTCGCCCTCGTCACGGACTAGTCATCGTCAGCTCTTGAGGTCGGGCGAGAGTAACGTGCAGAGTCTGGCGGTCATGGCGTCCAATTGCAGAGCTTCGCCTCCTCCCTCGACCATCCTGAAGTCCGCCTCCGCCATAGTCTGAGTGACCGATAGCTTCTGGCTCTCCGTGAGGAAGGGAACGTCTCCCAATCCGCGGTGAAGTTGGTTTACAAGGTCGGTACCAGCTAGGCCGAAGCGGTCCAGTAGCTCCCTCAGCCTTCTCCTAGCTGGTTGGAACCCATCCTCCCTACAGGCTAGGAAGAATCGATGAAGCTCCTCGGGAGGGGCCGTGGCGGTCGTCTCATACACAATCTCCCTTGAGACGTGTTCATCCATCGAGGCTGCTACTTGGAGTGAGGTTATCGCCTTCCTGAGATCACCGAGGCTGACGTGAACGATCGCGTCGGCGGCGTCCTCGTCGAGCTTTATCCCCTCTCCATCTGCCACGGACACCACCATCGACTTGACTTGGTCGTCTGCCAGCGGCCTGAACCTGAAGACCGCGCATCGTGATTGTATTGGCTCGATGATCTTCGATGAGTAGTTGCAAGAGAGGATGAACCTGCACGTCTGGGCGTTCTGCTCCATTATCCTCCTAAGCGCGCCCTGAGCGTCAGGGGTAAGCGCGTCTGCCTCATCCAGGAAGATTACCTTGAAAGTGGTCCCGGGGACTGGTGCGGTCCTGGCGAACTGCTTGACTTTGGTCCTGATAGACTCCAGCTTCCTCTCATCGCTTGCATTCATCTCAAGCAGGTTCCTACGGTAGTCATCCCCGAATACGTCCCTTGCCAATGCGATTGCGGCGGTGGTCTTTCCAGTTCCGGGCGGGCCTGCGAACATCAAATGGGGAAATGAGCGCTTGCCGGCATACGCCTTCAGTCGGTCAACAACCTGTTTCTGGCCCTTGATATCATCAACTGTGCGGGGCCGGTGCCTCTCTACCCACAGCTCGCTCATGTTTACCGGGCCCCACTAGTGGGCGAGCGTCCTTGAAGGTTGGGGGAGGCTCTAGTAGCTCTCATCCTCGTTGGGGAAGTCGCCGCTTCGTACATCTGTGATGTACTGCTTGACAGCGTTGTCTATCGCGTCTCCCAAGTCTGCGTATCTCCTTAGGAATCGGGGGGAGAAGTCCTTGGTTATGCCCAGCATGTCATGGAGCACCAGCACCTGCCCATCGCAGTGGGGACCAGCTCCGATGCCGATTGTTGGGATATTCAGCTTCTCACTGACCATCTTTGCTAATTCAGCTGGGATTTTCTCCAGTACGATGGCGAAGCACCCCGCATCCTGTAGGGCGAGCGCATCTGAGATTAGCCTCTCTGCCTCTTGGTCCTCCTTGGCCCTCACTCCGTAGGTGCCGAACTTGTAGATTGACTGGGGTGTGAGCCCGAGGTGCCCCATCACTGGTATGCCCGCCGTGAGAATCCTCTTGATGGAGTCAGTGATTTCTACTCCTCCCTCAAGCTTCACCGCGTGGCCAGCTGATTCCTTCATTATCCTGATAGCGCTCTTCAGGGCGAGCTTGGTGTCCCCCTGGTAAGTCCCAAATGGCATGTCGACTACGACGAGTGCCCTGTCTACTCCGTTTACCACGCACTGAGCGTGATAAATCATATGATCCAAGGTGATCGGCACCGTCGTATCGTTACCTGCCATCACATTGGATGCAGAGTCCCCTACGAGAATGACATCGATTCCTGCCCCATCTACAAGCCTAGTTAGGGAGTAATCGTAAGAAGTCAGCATGGTGATATTCTCCCCCGCCCTCTTCATCTCCTGGAGGGTATGAGTAGTGACTTTCTTCGCACGACCAGCTATCGCCATTGGCTCACCCGGGTTACAACGAGAGGAGTCCAAGACTTCAATTGCACGCCTGTGCCGAAATCACTCGGACTCGGAAATGTCGCCAAATAGATTGTCCTCGTCGATGCCCAGTAAGAACTCGTCTAGGTCTATGATTCCGTTACCGTCCAGATCTATCTGATGGAACAAGTCCCTGACACCAGACCTGTCTAAGTGAGGAGAAATGATGCTCATCGCGTGGACGAACTCGCCCTCTGTCATCTGTTCGGAGTATCTCTCCTTCGTACCAGCGACGCTGTGGAAAACCAGCCATCTCTTCTCGCGCTCTGCCTGAGTCGGGTTTGTTATCTCGGTGCGAACCGTCCTCCAGGGAGTCAGCATCGGATGGACTCTTTTCTTGCCGTATAGGAAGTAAACCAAGACCCCTACCGTACAGCACGCCAGACCACCTATTACAGCTGTCATCCCCATGACGTAGAGGAGGAGCGCCCCACTTAGTATTCCGAAAATCTGGATAAACGGATACATCGGGGACTTCCACTCAGGTCGGTACCAAGAGTGTGTCTTAGAAGCCCTTCTTAGGACTATAACTGAGGCATTGATGGTCATGAATATCATGATCTTGAACCCGGATGCGAGTTTCGCTATCTCCTCGACTGGCAGGAGTGTGATGGCAAGAGCCATCGACAAACTCGTACCCACAATGGCAAGGTGCGGGGTTTGGTAGCTAGGATGCACCTTCTCCAGTGATTCAGGGAGGAGGTTGTCCCTTGCCATGGCGAAGGGGAACCTTGAGGTTGCCATAAGGGAAGCAAGCGCGAGGGAAGTTAGTACGGTGACTGCGAAAACCGCTGAGACGGTGCCCGCTGTCGACCCCCCTACCATCTCCGCAAATACGTACACGGGATCTTCCCTCGCTTTGCCTGTGTCGGCGTCAAGGTATCCCGAGGGGTCCACTGCCGATACCATAACTATTGTTACCATGGCGTAAAGTGCGCAGGCAATGAGCAGGGACAGAATCATCCCGTATGGAATGTTCTTACTTGGATCCTTTATCTCTCCTCCGACTGCAGCTATCTTTGTCACTCCGGCGTATGCCACGAAGACGAATGCAGTGGCATGGGCAACATCCTCCCATCCAGCACCGTAAGCACCGTCCCCGAAGGCGGCGCCCCAGTTCATCGGTAGGGTGAAAATAGACCAGATGCATAGAATTCCGATGAAAACAACCATCAGAGCCACTATGGGAGTCTGTATCTTCTTGATCCTGTTCACGCCTAGTATGTTGATGATTGTGATGAGGGCCAACAGGATGAGAGCGGCTATCTCGATATCGATAGTTACCCCAAGAAGCTCCTCTAGGGCCCATAGATACGCTTTGAATCCAACAAGTGCGACGACTGTCTTCAGCATCGAGGCCCCCCAGAGGCCAGCGCCTGCGATCGTCCCTACTAGTGGCCCGAAGGTTCTCTCGATGTACACGTAGGAACCTCCGGATGATGGCATCGCAGTTGACAGCTCTCCCTTGGAGACCGCTGCCGGAAGGATGGCCAGAGCGGCGAGCACGTATGCCAGCCATATGCCTGATACCGGGACGGTCCCACCCCCCAAATCGACCATAACCAAGGCAGGTAGGACGAAAAGACCTGTTCCCAGCATGGCAGACAGTGAAATTATCACAACCGAGAACATCCCTAGCTTCCTCTCCAGAGTGTCGGAGAGGCCCTCAGTGGGCCTGTAGGAGAAGTCGATTTGGTCCCCTGCGCTGTGACTCGCCATGCTCCATGGAGCGACTGATGTTTGTTGAATATTACCACGACCAGCCCGTGCACGCAGAGGGACAAATACCCACAGAGTTAGAAGGGGGGGCATATCACGGTGTACCATGACCAACAAGATAGAGCAGAACACGATCGCTTCAGTTCACTACACAGGCACATTCATCGATGGCGAGATTTTCGATTCCAGTGAGGGCAGGGCGCCCCTCTCTTTCGAAGTCGGCAAGGGGCAGATGATCTCTGGGTTCGAGCAGGAGATGCTCGGTGCCGAGATCGGAGAGAAGAGGGAGTTCACTCTGACTCCAGACAGGGCATACGGGGAGAGGGACGAGGATGCCATCCAGAAGGTTCCCCGAAGCCAGTTCCCAGAGGAGATGGCAATCGAGGTCGGGATGGTCCTGGGGGCCCAGAGCGAAATGGGACCGATCCAGTTCTCAGTCGCATCCGTCGAAGATGACTCAGTTACCGTGGATTTCAATCACCAGATGGCCGGGAAGACTCTGAACTTCAGCGTGGAGGTGGTTGATGTTCGTCAAGTTCCCGAGCAGAAGGACATGGACAGCTGCGGACCTGGCTGTGGCTGCGCCTGATTGGTGGATTACCACCCACAGGGTTAGAAGTCAGCGCCATGTGGTCGACCCATGGTGAGTAAGGTTGAGGTTAACAAGGTCGTCTCAGTGCACTACACCGGATCCTACACCGATGGCGAGGTGTTCGATACCAGTGAAGGACGTGAGCCCCTTTTGTTTCTAGTGGGACATGGCCAGATGGTCTCTGGGTTCGAGCAGGAGATGCTCGGTGCCGAGATCGGCGAGAAGAGGGAGTTCACGCTGACTCCGGAGAAGGCGTACGGAATGAGGGACGAGTCAGCGATTCAGAAGGTACCCAAGAGCCAGTTTCCGGATGACATGCAGTTAGTCCCGGGGATGGTCTTAGGGGCGCAGAGCGACCGTGGACCAGTACAGTTCTCTGTCGTCTCAATTGATGATGATGAGGTCACGGTTGACTTCAACCATCAGATGGCTGGGATGACTCTCAGATTCAGTGTTGAGGTCATAGGAATCAGGGAGGCCACTAGAGAGGAGTTGGCCCATGGTCATGCCCATGGCCTTGGTGGTATCAATCATTAGACATCCGAATCATTCTTTCATATGGGCCCATCTGGCGTCATAATGAGGGGTATAGCTGTCCTTGTGACGATTCTTGTGCTGTCGCCAATGCTCGGGGGGTGCTTGGGGACTGATCTTATCCCCTCCCTAACGGATGACTTACCTGATGATGAGCCCCTAAGGATTAACCACTTACAGATGAAAGGGACCCATAACTCATATCATGTGGAACCAATTTTCTCTCCTACTAGGGAGTACATGTACACACATCAGGAGCTTGGGGTGCAAGCCTCCGACCTAGGCGTGAGGCAGTTCGAGCTTGACGTTTGGTGGGACGTCAGAGAGGGCCTCAGAGTCTATCACAACCAGTATGACTCCGGGACCACCTGCCCCACGTTCCAAAGCTGTCTGGAGGCCCTGCTTCTATGGTCACAGGGGAATAGTCAGCATCACCCTATCATGATTTGGGTTGAGCCAAAGGACTGGCTCGAGCAGGGAGCTGAGATCACAACGACTGTACAGCTCACTGGGATTCTTCAGGAGATTGAGGATGAGATAACTCAATTTTGGCCAGCCAATCTCACCATAACCCCTGATGATGTACGTGGGAACGGCCCTAATCTCACTGGGGCTGTTTTAGATGAGGGTTGGCCCCTGATAGATGAGAGTCGTGGAAAGGCGATCTTCGTACTTCTGGCCACTGGGGACATGAGGGATCTGTACATGGATGAGAGGCCTGGTTTGGTCGGAGCGAAGATGTTCCCGATGTTCACCTCTCAAGGCCAGTACCCGGGGGAAGAGGTGGTTTTCTCCCTGACTGACCCTATATCGAACGGGGAGGAGATAACCAGACTTGTAGAGCAGGGGTTCATCGTCAGAACGAGAGCCGATAGCGGTGGTGTCGAGCCAGATAACAATGACACAACTCGGTTCGAGGCGGCACTTGCTTCGGGTGCCCACACCATCGCGACCGACTACCCCGGACCGGTCGATGGAGTGGAATACTGGATTGATATCCCCGAAGGGAATCCGAGTCGATGTAACCCGGTGATAGCCCCCAACTGGTGCACGTCTATGGATATCGAGAGCTTGGAAACCTCTATTTGATCAGTTAATCGTACCATCTTCAAGTTCACCTCTCTCTGAGGCGTCGAACCAAACTACTCTGCATCCCCTGCACGCGTCCAGATCGATCGTTTCTTCGGCATTTGGCACCATTACCTTCACTGCGGTGACGACGGCGGCAATTGCCAGTCCAGCTACCAGTCCCTCTGCTGATTTGGGTACCCTTCGTCTTGTCCTTCCATGGCGCTCGAAATCATCAGACGGAGTGTACGGTACTGAGAAGCTTCCCATTTTCTCATCACATATTGGACACTTTAGATCGCTAGTATGCGGAGTCATACTTTCAATCAATGAGTTGAGTTTGGATAGGGATTCTTTATCGAATATGTACGCCATTGCCTTTTCTTCAAACATCCTGCCATGGCAGGAATTGCAAACATGGGTTTTCGACCTGATTAGACCAAAGGGCATCAAACCAAACCAAGCAATTCCAAAGAGAGCAAGGATCCCTATGCTTGGATGAGGAGGAGAGCCATTAGTTGCGAGAGCGGTATTTGACCAGTCATATGCCATGAAGGACCATACGAAGTAGATTACCACTAGTACAGGGATACCGAAGAAAGATGCAAATCCGAGGCCAGAGACGCCGACTTGTTCATCTTGGTAGGACATCTTTCCACACCCTCTCGGGCACTCGAATTCTTCTCCCTTTGGTCCGGCATTGGCCATTTGTCCCAGAGTATGCTCGGATTCGTCCGTCTCTTCTTGAGCAGACGCTCGGAGTTCCTCCAAATCGATCTCACGAATTGCTATCTCGTCGCGCATGTGCCTATTACAGATTCCATTGGACCTGAACTCGAGAGCGTTGCAACCCTCGACTGCGCAGTTCCGCTTGCCCATAAGTGGGGAACAACTAGCATGGGCTTCAATTTATGGGCGTATTACACCTTCGCGATTACCTTCATCTCTATCGCAATCGGGGACGGAAGAGCGTTTATCGAGACAGTAGTCCTAGCGGGCATTATTTCGCCGAAGTGCTCGGCGTATACCTCATTGTAGGCCTTGAAGTCCCTTTCCATATCGATTAGGAATACCAGAACGTCGACAACATTTTCCAGACCCGCTCCGTACTCTTCCAGTATAACCCTAATATTGTTGATTACAGAATGGGCCTGCGCAGTGATGTCATAATCGAGGGGTTCACCTGAAGCATCCCTCACAGGGCCACCGGGAATCTCGTTTGTCTCCGGAGACCTTGGGCCCATCCCACTTACGAATACTAGGTCTCCGACTCTCCTTAGATGCGGGTATGCGCCCATTGCAGAGGGGCCTGTCTCCGCTGTGAAAGGGCCGTCTTGGCTAGTCATCTTTCCTGCCGTTTTCTTCCCCACGACTCCTCCGACTATCCCTCCTACGGGACCTCCTACTGCTACTCCAGCCGCGGCACCTACCGCACCACCAGCATTTGTGAACATGGTCTTCCCATAGGAGTTGTAAAGTGCCTCTATGGCCTCATCGGGAGCCTCCACAAGCTCTCTCAGCATCTCCAGGCGATGAGCGAAAGTGGAGCTTTCCTGTTCCTCATCGGGAGATTCGGTGCCCATCAGAGCATCCCCTTATTCAGAACGTCTCTGTCTCCGTGGTAGTACTCGACATCATCCTCATCGAATTCCTTGTCGCCTACAGAGCTTGTAGAAGGCGTCAGTGTCACTACAGCCCCTCCTGAGCCGTGTAGAGCCTCATATGCAAGGACCTCTCCATCGTAGTTGTTGTGCTGTCCCATGGTGGCGGCCATCCACCAGGCCGGCTTGTAAGCCACTACCTTCTGGACCCTTATCTGACCGTGGATCTCCCTTGAAAGCTGGGACAGGTCCTCAAGCCTACCATCGGCGAAGAACTCGAGTATCTTCCTGTTCCATTCGTCATCCTTGGGACTGTGGATGCGATCGTCTGTGGGGTCTATGTGCTCTGTGAACATCCTGTTGGACAGGCTTGAGACCACGACGACAACTGCCTTCTTATTCTGCTTGGATAAGGCGTCCCTGATCGATTTGCCCAGAACAATTGTCTCAGATCTGTTTGCGTACATGTTGCTTGAAACGATGCATGCGGGGATTCTATTGTCAGGGTTAAGTAGCTTAAGTGCGACAACAGAACCAGTGTCTATTGGGAATCCATCGTAAGCTATTGTTCGGGAATGTAGCCCCCTGGACTTGGCAGAGTCGACTAGGCATTCGGCGAACTCCACGTCCATTTTGAATTTGTAAGGCATGCTTCCCAGATAGTGGAAGTCATCGTCAACGTGAACCCACTCTGGTTCGGGATGGGCTTGGATTTGATGCCCTATTATACTGGGCCAAGTGGTGGAGTAAACAATAACGATATCGGCATCGCTCTGCTCTATCCTCTCTCTGCAGGTTTCGAAGGCCGCCCTGAGTTTGGAGTATCCATGGTTAGCGTCCGGAGACAGCAGAGGCTGGGGGTGTGGGGGGCAGTAGATTCCGAAAAGTACCTCAGCGTCTTCCATCTCAAACACCTCAGAGTACTATCTCTCTAGTGACGCTATTGGGGTCCCAGGCGGCTACGAGGTTACCAGTCCCAATTACTGACTGGTATCCATAGATTTCAGCAGAGTAGTCGGGGAATCCCATCGCTGCCATCATCCAAGTGAGTCCTCCTGCTTCAGTCTCGGCTATAGTCTGCTCAGTAAATTCCGGAAGGATGTCGATTAGCTCCCTCATCTTGCCCTCCCTCATCAGATCGACCAGCTTCATGTCCCAAACGTACTGACTGTGGTTGTATATGTGCTCCTTGCTCATATCCTCCGGAAGGGGTGACTCCGTCACGAAGTGCCTGTGCGAGAGGCTGTGGCTACTGATCATAACCACCTTTTTTCCACTCTCCTCTATTGCCTCGGCACAAGCCCTGCCGAGAGCGGCGGCCTGCTCGTTCATGACTTCTGCAGAGTAGTAGTGGGCATTCCTGTTACTGCTGATGGTCACGATAGGCTTGTCCCAGTCTGGGTTGAGCATGTGGCACGAAGTGATGGTCCCGTAGTCCACTCTGAAGTCCTGATTTCTCATCATCTTGGTGATTATCCCGTGCTCCGACGCTTTCTCTCGCATTTTTTCTGCTAGGTCTACATCCACTTTGATATCGTAGTTGTACCTGAATATGTTTGGGAATACGGGGTCCACTGACTTGGACTTGAATTCAGGCAGGCCTAGGAAGTGCGTTCCTATGTATGTCTGCCAGTGAGGCGTAAAAATCACAAGGGCGTCATAGTCTATTGACTTCAGTTTCCTCGCGAGCCTGTTGTAGCCCCACCTCAGGGTCTCCCAGCCACCCTCTGAGACTGGCTCGTTCTGTTCTGGGTTCTCAGCGTAAACAACGTGAGGCGGGTGAGGAGCGAGGCATCCGAGTACGATTTCCCCCTTTGGCATGTAGTCCGAGATGAAGAAATCTAAAGAAAACCTTTCGGAGAAATACCAGACTTCATTGGTGAGAAATGAGACGCGGTGTCGTGAAGTGGGACAAGCCTCCGCTGTGGCCTGTGGCGATTCCCAGCATCTTGGGCTTTGTATCCGGTTGCCTCCCATACATAGTTGAGTCGAAATACTTGACTACTGAGTCGAAATTCTCTTTATTCGCTCCGTTCGCTATGGCCACAGTCGCTTGTTTGGCGATTTGTTTCTTGCAAGGCAGGTTCGATGCTAAAGCTGAGATGTTTCTCGGTTCTCTTTCCTCAATACTGTTCTCCTTGCTACCGCAGCTTATTTTCTTCGTCTGGTTCGTACCAGTGATACTGATATGGGTCCGTGAGTCCATTTTCGTGTGGAGGAAAGCCTATCCGGCGTTCAGGATAGGGGTCTGGTTGGGCCTTGGGGCTGCTTCAGGAGTCTACATGGGTGGAATCTTCGCCTTCAATGTGACTTGATTGCTCCCTCCTAGAATCAATCACCAGGCCAGTAATAAAGAAGGCGGGCAATGACGCCACAACAGCAGACCACATCAGCTCATCATCGAAATAATGCATGGTGATCCTCACTTCCAAGGATGATTGGTCTGAAGAGCAGATTACCAGATGCGTATCGAAGATTGTCTTTGTATCGACTGCAGTGACCACTGATTCCCCGGGGCCAATCGTGTGGTTCGAATGGTGGGGCACTTCCAGAAGACCAGAGAAATCATGCCCCTCGGAGAACCCTCCTCTTTCAAAGAAGTCTACGACCTCGCTCCTAAGGGTAATGACACAGGTTAGTATCTCCTGTTGGGGGGTGGCTGAGGGAGAGCTTGCAAGGTTTGTCACCTCCACTGTCACAGGGTGGGATAAACTGTGGACCTCTACTGTATCGATAATGAAATCGCCCTCGCCCAACCTGAAATTCGGCACCTCATCATCGGTCCCGGGGCCGTCAACTATTGTGTGTAACATTAGACTCGCGCATAAAATGGTGAAAATTGTCGCAGTCGAGAGTGCCCTTTTGTTCGGAACTAGCGACTTCCATCCATGCACGGGCCTGTTTCGAAGAATTGGTTGCCAGCTGTGACAGAAAATAGCACATATTGCACCAAGTATCAGACCCGGAACAACATCAGTTATCCAGTGGATTCCAAGATACTGTATGCTGAAGAAGTAGATTCCCACATTGACCATGACAAACATATCGAGTTCCCTATGTCTCCAGTCCCTGATGGAAATCCCGAGATCTCTGCAGTGCAATCTATTGATGATCAACAGTCCAACAGGTAAGCCGAAATGCAAGCTTGGAAAGCCGTTGTCCATGGGGTCATTATTCGTGAAGAACTCGAGGTACCATGAATCGTGGTAGAGCAACGCCTGCATGCCAGGGATGAACGAGCTTGTGACTTCCACGTTGAAGAACAGGTACATCGGGACTGCTAGGACATAAATTACGAAGTAATTCAAAGTCGCCTTGTCCGCCATCACGTGATCTCTTACCATGATGAAGTAAATCGGGAGGAACCATATCGTGAATAGGTACACACAGAGGTAGTGGAAGGACAATGCATCAGTGAGGATGTCGCTCTTGAATGCGTTCTGGGCCCAGATTGTGAAATCCCCCTCTATCGAGTGAATCCAATGTGTGTAGCCTCCAACTCTGCCTTTAATTGGCTCATTGTGGTGATCAATCACCGCCTTGTACAGGTACATGACGACAAATAGAGATATGTGCCACTTGTATCCCTTTTCCCTAATCTCAGCGGGCAATTCGGAGAGCTTGAGACGCTCTTCCTTCTCATCTCTGGAAAGGAGGTTTCTGAGAGGTATCGTTGAAATTAGGATAAAGGCCATTATCGTCCCATAGGGTCCGAGGGGCCACAACATGAGCTTGGCCCGTCATGAGCCAGTCATGAATATTACACATATTCCGTAAGGACCTCTAGTATTCGATGAATCCCTAACCATCAATACACATGGCCCCCTTTGGGCGTCATGGATGGTCACGAGCTATGGCTATCCAAGTGTCTCGAGATGGGTTTCTCTGCCGATGCCAGGATCTACGAAGAAGGAACGAGGACATCTCAAGATGCTGCTAATCAGCTTGGGTGCGAAGTCTCTCACATTGCGAAATCGGTGGTGTTCGTCGGTAAGGAGTGCGCGGTTGTTGTAATTACATCTGGTTCTAACAGAGTCGATAGAAAGCGAAAGCTGAAGAGGATTCTCGGTTACAAACCGGGTATGGCAGATCCGGAATATGTGGAGGACAACACTGGATATAGGGTCGGAGGGGTTCCCCCATTCGGACATACCAAGAAAACCCATGTCTTGATGGATGAGGATTTGATGCAATATGGTACCATTTGGGGAGCAGGGGGGACGAATCAGACGGTTTTCCCCATTTCACCTGAAGCACTATTGCAGATTTCTGGGGCATCTTTAGAGGATATCAAACAATAGTGTGATTATGTCGATTGAGAGGTTACTTGGTTCTGCTTCCCGACTCAGGGATGACGCTAATGAGCTGGGCACCATGCTCGTCGAGGAGGGTTCAGTGGACTGCGTCTATAACCCTCTGGATTACGCATGGGATATCCATGAGCGGTACGTTCAGATTTCTGGGGGAAGAGGTGCTAAGACTGTGATGCTCGGAATGAATCCTGGACCTCATGGGATGGGGCAGATGGGCATACCCTTCGCTGCAACTAGCATGGTAAGAGACATCCTCGGAATAAGTAACATTCCGGTTAAGCAACCTTCAACACCACATCCAAAAAGGCCAGTAATCGGCCTTGAATACCCTAGAGAGGAGGTGTCTGGAACAAGGATTTGGAGCCTTCTCTCAGAGACGTATGGTAGCTCGGACAGAATCTTCGAGAAGGTGTTCTTGGTCAACCACTGTCCGCTTATGTTACTTAAGGGCGAGAGGGGAGTGAATATAACTCCGGACAAAATTTCTGGGAGCGTTGCAAGAAAGCTACTGCAGAGGTGTGACCAGCACCTCGAAGAGGTATTGGATTCCTTGAATGCAGACTGCGTCATCGGAATAGGGAAATTTGCTGAAAGAAGGGCATTGAATGCGTTGGAAGGTAGTGGTATCCAAGTCAAAGGATGCTGGCATCCGTCTCCAGCATCCCCTCTCGCAAATAGGAATGGGGGGGCTGACTGGCGCGAAAATGTTCGGGCAGTATTGCCCTAGAACAAAGAAAAATACATCATTGATTTCTAGTAAACAGTTAAGTCGACTGATGTCCCGTAAAGCCTCATGGACGCCAAGACGACGCCCGAGTACCTGAAATCAAATGCCCTAAACATGCCGGATGCTATAGCTCTGTCATACAAAGATGACTCCGGAAACTGGGTAAGAATGACATGGTCGGATTTTTATGATGTAACTATGAAAATGGCCAAGTCACTGATTGCAGTTGGTTTTGAGCCTGGAGATAACCTGAGCATTTACTCATACAATAGAATGGAATGGTATGCGGCTTACGCGGCCGCCAATTTTTGCAACGGGGCCGCAGTAGGGGTCTACCATACCTGCTCCCCTGAGGAGGTCGAATGGGTAGTTGGTAACTCGGACTCAAAGGTAGTTTTTGTGGGGACAAATCCTATGGATAACGGAGACCCAGAAAAAATGTGTACGAAGCGCCTCGAGAAGGCAATGTCGTCCTTGGAAAAGGTGGAGGTGATTGTTTCCATGTCTTCCATGCAAGCTATTGATCACCCGAATGCTCATGACTGGGAGAGTTTTATGTCAATGGGATCGGAAATCCCTGATGATGCAGTTATGGAAAGGATTTCAGGAATCAAGCCTTCTGATACAGCTGCCCTAATCTACACTTCTGGGACAACCGGAAATCCGAAGGGGGTTGTTTTAACCCACGATAACTTCGACTATGAGTTAGAGTGCATTGGAAAGCTTGCTAAATTCAATCCCGGAGATGGGTATGTTTCTTGGCTTCCTTGCGCACATGTGTTCGGACAGGTTGCAGATAATCATCTCTGGATTAGGGACGCGATGCACATGACCGTGGTCGACAGTCCGCTACACTCAATTGACTACTGTAAGGAGGCGATGCCCGCTCTTTTTATCGGGGTCCCAAGAATCTATGAGAAGGTGTACAGCAACCTAGTCGCTGGACTTCCTCCAACATGGCTACTCAGCGTACCAGGACTAGGCGGGGTTATCAAAAAGAAGGCAAAGGGAAAGATCGGCTTTTCGAATGTCAAGTTCGCAGTAACTGGAGCCGCTCCGATTAATCCAGATATCCTCAAGCTATTCTCTAAGCTTGGTGTGCCTCTTTTCGAGGGATATGGCATGACTGAGACTACCGCTGGAGCTACCCTTGGGTCTCCAGCACACAATAGGATAGGTTCAGTAGGGAAGCCATTCGAAGGAACTGGACTAAGGATTGCTGATCCTGATGAGAATGGCAATGGGGAAATCCAGTTCAGTGGTAGGCACATTATGCCGGGTTACTACAAGGATCCAGACGCTACGGCTGCCACAATGACGGAAGATGGGTGGCTTAAATCGGGAGATTTGGGTAAGATGGACATTGATGGATTCGTTTACGTCACAGGTCGACTGAAGGAAATCTACGTGAGCTCGCAGGGGAAGAACATAGCCCCGTTAGTGATTGAGGAGACTATGAAATCCATCCCAGTTGTGTCGCAATGCATGCTGATTGGAGACAACAGAAAGTACTGCAGTGCCCTCTTGACACTTGACGTCGGCGCTATTCTCCGAGACGTCCATGGCCTTGATGGTGCCACAGAGGTCCCTAAGGACCCTGCAAAACAACTCGCTAAGCTCGCTGAGCTGGGCCATGATCTTTCAGAATACACCTCCGTCGGAAGTGAGACATACAAACAGATCGAAGCGGCAGTTGCCGAGCTGAATGGAAAGTTCAGCAACCCAGAGCAAGTGAAGAAGTTCACAGTCCTCCCACGGGATTTGAGTGTGGATGAGGGTGAGCTTACTCCAACCCTGAAGATTAGAAGGAAGCAGATTCGAGAGAACTGGTCATCTGAGATAGAAGCAATGTACTCCTGAGGCCGTTGAATGGGTCCTGAAGAATGGGCCGCATTAGCGGTCGTATTCATGCTCGGGGCAATGAGCCCGGGACCTTCGCTCGCTGTGATTCTCAGCAATACAATTTCAGGAGGGAGGAGGCAGGGGATTGCCACTGGACTCGGGCACGGAATCGGTTTCGGGATATACGCGTTCCTTGCAGCACTTGGTCTGGCAACCGCGGTGTCAATGCATGAGGGAGCCCAGTTTGCCCTTCACTGGGGAGGAGTGGTCATCCTAATTTGGTTGGGTTTCAGATTCGTCAAGAGCTCATTGAGTGGCCCTCGGGACCTTGAAGGCGACAGGGAAGATGAGGCATCCAAGGCCAGTGGCTTCTTCCAAGGTTTCATGATTGCATTATTCAATCCTAAGATTCTGGCTTGGATGCTCGCGCTCTATGCCCCCTTCATTGAGGCAGACGTTAGTATCGAAACCCTTCTGGGAATGGGGGTGCTAGGAATGGCCATAGACGGGACATGGTACGTTACTGTGGCCACTATCCTAAGTTCGGGAAATGGTGTTGAGAGGCTCAGATCAAATGCCCACCTGATAGACGGCTGTATGGGAATCCTGATGTTCGTTTTCGCGGGCATAGTTGCTAGCGGATGGTTTTGATCAAAGAATCACGAATGGAAGTTGGAGTAGTATTTCTAATGCCAATGCCAGCGCTGTCGACTCCACTGTAGTATCATCATAGGGCTTACTGTCTGGATTGACAATTCTCTGTAGCTCCCCCGCATCGAACCAGAAGGTGTTGCACTCCGGACATCCATCTATCTCGATAGGTTCCATGTCTGTCCCATTTATTCTCTTGAAAACAATATTCCTTACCCTCATCTTTGAGTTGCAACAGGGACAGTCGAGGTCGACTTCCTCGCAGTCGCTGCTAAAGGCTTCGTGCATCTTCCTCAATTTGCTCTCAGTCATGGAGTTCGCGGCAGCCTCAGCATTCAGAAGCATACCTGAACAACTCGGGCAGTGTGAGATGCCGTGGTCAATGAATGCTGAACGAGTTTGGTCGGTATGTGCCACTAATTCTGAACCATCCCTCGGACACAGCATACCTTCACCTCGAGCTCCACCTCGTGTTTGGGTTCTTGAATTATGACCCGAATTATTGTCTTCGAACATATTGATGTCTATATTCCATATTTCTACGTCTTCCGTCGGCTTCATGTCTGGTGGTGCTGTCCGGGAAGCATGGTGGGTGACCAGTTGCCCCTTCGAGTCATCACTGCCGCGGCTATCTTTGATGGCCACGACGCGGCAATAGGGATATTCAGGAGAATTCTGCAGAGTCAGGGGTGTGAAGTGATTCACTTGGGCCATGACAGAGGAGCTGATGAAGTGGCTAGAGCCGCAATCCAAGAGGATGCTCACGCAGTTGCAATCACGTCATATCAGGGAGGGGCCGTCGAGATGTTCACACATACCAGTGACATACTGGAAGATTCTGGATTCGGCCATGTTTTCCTCTTTGGAGGTGGAGGTGGCACGATTCTCCCTCATGAAATTGATCATCTGAAGAATTCCGGCATCGGAAGAATATATTCACCTGAGGATGGGAGGACTATGGGATTGGTCGGAATGGTAAAGGATGCCATGGAAGAAGCGGGGAAAATCGATCTCATGGATGCTTCTAGGTTTGAGTCTCTGCGAGATCCTGTGTCTGCAGATGATCACGGATCAGTCTCAAAATTACTCACCATGGCCGAGAACTCGACGGACGAGGAGTTTGAGAAGGCGCTAACCAAAGTACGCTCGGTGAAGGGCTCTGAGGAATGCCCAGTTTTGGGAGTGACTGGAACAGGAGGAGCTGGGAAGTCGAGTCTGATGGATGAGCTTATGCTTCGAATTAGGAGGGATAATCCGGGTGCTAAAGTGGCACTGCTAGCTACCGACCCCACGAGAAAGAAGACCGGTGGGGCACTTCTTGGAGATAGAATCAGAATGAATTCTCTATCCGATTCGAACCTATTTATGAGGTCCTTTGCCAGCAGGGACAGTGGTCGGGAAATCGCGGACTGTGTTGGCAAGGCGGTTAGAGTGTGTAAAGCAGTAGGATTCGACTTGGTAATCGTGGAAACCAGTGGGATAGGGCAAGGAAATGATGCTATTACTGAAGTATCAGATGTCTCGATGTATGTTACCACTCGGGAGTATGGGGCCCCGAGTCAACTAGAGAAACTGGCCGCTCTGGACTTCGCTGATATCGTGGTCTTGAACAAATTTGACAGGGCTGGAGCTAAAGACGCGCTAATCGAGATTAGAAAGCAATTCCAAAGAAACAGAGAGGCGTTTGACGAAAGTCCGGAGTCCATGCCAGTCATACCCACTATTGCAAGTCAGTTTGCGGATGCAGGGGTCGATAGGCTATGGGAGGCTATCTCTGAGATACTGAACCATGAGTACGGATGCAACTTCACGGCAGGCGAGCCCAGGCTGGGTTTGGACGGGCTGCCTACTCGGGAGCCCCCTATACCCCCTGAAAGACAGGGTTACCTAGCAGAGGTTGCTTCAGTAGTTAGAGGGTATCATAGCAGGACGGAGAAGGTCAGTGATTCTGTTAGGCTAGTCCAACGGCTAGAGGCTTCTGCAGAGCGATTGAGGAAGTCTGGAAAGATATCATCTGTTGGGGACTTGGAAGAAGAGGCATCGGAAATCAGAGAAACTGTTCCTACTGAGGCTTGGGAATCCTTGGAGAGGTTCGAGGCTGTGGCTGAGGCCTACAGATCGGGCGAGGCTAGCTACACAGTCAGAGGAAAGGAAATCCCAGTCAAGACTACTCATGAGACGATGTCTGGGACCAAGGTCCCACGTGTGGCACTTCCCACTTCCGAGGATTGGGGGGAGAGGCTGGAATGGATTCGCAAAGAGAATGTTCCGGGATCTTTTCCATATACGGGAGGGGTTTTCCCATTCAGGAGGGAGGATGAGCTACCCGTCAGGATGTTCGCTGGAGAGGGAAGTGCGGAGAGAACGAATAAGAGATATCATTTTCTTTCCAAGGATCAAGACTTCAATCGCCTCTCAGTGGCTTTCGACTCCCCTAGCTTGTATGGAAATGATCCACAAGAACGCTTGGATATTTTTGGAAAGGTTTGCGAGTCTGGGGTTAGCATAAGCACTATTGATGAGATGGATAAGTTGTTTGAGGGATTCGACCTTTGCGCCCCAAACACTTCTGTTAGTATGACCATCAATGGTAACTACTGGTGGCATCTAGCGGCGTTCTTCAAAGTAGCAATAAGGCAGCAGATGAGGAAGTTCCTAGATTCGGAGGGAAGGGAGCCTACAGAAGAGGAGGCCTCCAAAATTAGGGCTGATACGCTTTCAACTGTTCGAGGGACAGTGCAAGCCGACCAACTGAAAGAGGCCATGGGTCAGAACACACTTGTGTTCAACCTTGACACTGCCCTGAAGATGATGGGAGATGTTGCTGAGTTTTACGTTGACAACAATGTCCGGAACCACTACTTCGTGAGCATCAGCGGATATCACATAGATGAGGCGGGGGCGAATCCTATCACCCAATCGGCCTTGACACTCTCAAATGGGCTGACCTATGTCGAGTTATTCAAATCGAGGGGGTTGGATGCTGACAAGTTCTTACGTAATTTCTCATGGTTCTTCTCGAATGGAATGGATCCCGAATATGCGGTAATTGGGAGGGTTTCAAGGAGAATCTGGGCTATCGCGATGAGGGATTTATACGGTGTTGGAGATAGGGGGCAGAAGCTGAAGTACCACATTCAAAGCAGTGGAAGATCCCTCCATTCACAAGAATTCACATGGAACGACTACAGGACGACTCTTCAAGCGCTCTATGCGCTCTCGGATAATGCGAACAGCCTTCACACAAATAGTAGAGATGAGGCCTTCGGGACACCGACAGAGGATACCGTGAGAGACGCTGTGGCCATTCAGCTAATCCTAGCTAAAGAATACGGTTGGCTACGTAATGAGAACCCATTACAGGGATCATTCATCGCCGAATTTCTGACTGATGAGGTGGAGGAGCAAGTGCTTAGGATTTTCGAAGAGATGCACAGTAGAGGAGGAGTCCTAGGGGCCTTGGAAGTTAATTACCAGAGGAATCGGATTCAAGATGAGGGGATGCTGTATGAGCATCGAAAACATACTGGTGAGACCCCGATCGTAGGGGTAAACACATTTACTGACACGGAGGCAGATTCAGTATCTGCTCAGAACTTTGATATCGAGGTAACCAGATCTGATGAGGACGAGAAGAGAATGGTCATAGAGAGAAATATGGCCTTTAAGAAGAGTAATTCCGCAATGGCTGAGATTGGCATTGAGAGGCTGAAGGAAGCAGCCAGAAATGGAGAAAATCTATTCGAAGTAATGATGGACATAGTTGATTTTTGCACAGTTGGACAAGTCACTCAAGCCTTATTCGAGAGTGGTGGGAAGTTCAGAAGAAACATGTGATTGTACTACTGGGATGCTTTGAAAGCTTGAACTGCGACCAAACCTGCCAGTAATTGTGGGACTAAATGTATCCACAGGTCGGAAAGCTCTAGCACACCAGATACATACAATGCGCCTGTTACTGCTGGGTTGAATGATCCCCCAGAAATTTCTCCAACCGTCAACGCGCCTGCAAGAACCACGAATGCAATCGCGGCGCCGTAGTATGAATTGCCCTCTGTTGCCTCGGCAGTGGCGACATTCAGAATTACGTAGACAAGAGCAAATGTATAGAGGAATTCTGCTGAAACGGCATTCGTTGTGTTCATTTGGATTGAAGCGACGGATGTCTCTGAAAAGAGGAGATCCTGGGACACAAAGGCGGCGAGTGCCCCCGCGAATAGCTGAATTCCGATGTATGGAACGACATCATTCTTGTCACAGGCACCCCTAATCCAAACTGCAACGGTTACTGCTGGATTGAAATGAGCTCCGGAAATATGGCCTACAGCATAAATCATCACCATTAGTGTGGCCGCAATCGCAAAAGGGGCGTATTCCCCGGCAGAACCGTGTACTGCCGCCGTACATATTGTCAAAGCTAAAAAGAAAGTTCCAATGAATTCGGCTGCCAGTTTTGAGTTCAAGCTAGTGTTGCTCATGAATCGCGACCCATGCGAGAGGGAGATAAATATAGCCTCAGTTTTGACATTTTGGGCAGTAGAATGTGGAGCGGTTAGATTGGACGATTCTCCTTACCTTTCCTTCACAACCAGATTTGGTGCATTCCTCGCCCTCCCTTCCATACACGCCAAAGTGGTGTGGGAAGTAGCCCAGAGAATCGTCTCCATCAACACCTCTGAAGTCTTGGAGGGTAGATCCCCCTGCATCTATCGCCTCGGTGATAACAGCGTGTGTGTTGTAAGTTATCCTCTCGATCCTTTTGGAAACCCCATATTCACCGGCAACATTGGATGCTGTACGACGAGGGGAAACTCCCGACCTGTGCAGAATCTCACATACGTAGATATTTCCGAGACCTGCTACTACCCTCTGATCTAGTAGGGCGGACTTGATTGGAGTTCTTCTCCCTCTGAGCGATTCTGCCAAATCCATCGGCGTGAGGCTATCTGGTGTCGGCTCGGGACCGAGGCTCGAGATGAACCTGTTTTCCGACTGATACTCAGTTGGGAAGCAATCCATTATTCCGAATCTCCTATGATCGGAGTACACCGCCTTCCCACCATCATCAAGATGTGCCACAACCCAGTCATGAGGCCCATCTCCGGACCCAATCACAGCCCCATGAGAAAACCTTCCGGGACTACCTTTCCTTCCCTCTCCTATTAAGGTCCATCTACCACTCATTCCCAAGTGACTAAGCCAAGTTATACCGTTATTCAATCTAATCAATAGATACTTTGCCCTCCTATCTATTGATGTAATCTCTGAACCCTCAATTAGTTCCTTGAAATCATCAGGGAAGGGGAACCTTAGATCGCCTCTTCTCAACTGAAGATTGGCCACTTTCCTTCCAACTAAATGCTGAGTCAGGCCCCTTCTAACGGTCTCCACCTCTGGCAACTCGGGCATGACCCGTGGTATGCAAGGAACTCAAAGATAGTATCTGTCATGAATTCAGGGGTCAAGAAAGCTCATATCGGTTATCCCGGTGGAGCATGTATGGAAGAAGGCAAGGAAGGAGAATGGTGGGGAGACTCTGAGAATTCCGGCGCGCAGGGTGTCTTGACAGGGACCCCGAGCCACGGAGGTAGTGGGGAGCAGGGTCAGAGTGGGCCCTATGTACAACCGATGATGATGATGCAGCCTAGCAATGACGAGGCCACATGGAGTATGGTCATGGGGCTCTTGACTTGGTTCTCACACATTTCATCCCCATTTTTGTGTTTCACGGGCTGTATAGCGCCATTCAGTACCATAGGAGGGGTGATACTCGGCCACGTCGGACTGAGGAAAGCCTCTGAAATGAATGGCTTGAATAAAGGCATGGCAATTGCGGGCCTTGTCATGAACTATCTTTCGATCGGGCTGTATGGCCTCTTAGTAGCAGGATTCGGTTTGCTTGGATCCGTCGGCTTATAGTAGCCTGACGAAAAAAATCACGTGCTGTTCCTGGTATTGGCTGATATCTATCATCTCAATCAGCTCCAATTCGGATTCTTCAATCAGTTTTTCAGCCCTCAAGAACCTGGTTTGGTCGTCACCCTCGAATTGTCTCTCGCTTGCGGCTTTCAGGCTTAATAATCCGATTCCTCCATTTTTCAGTGTACTCGTAGCGATAGAAATGAAGTTCTCTGCTTGATCTGCTATAGATAGATCCTGATGAATCCAATGTGCTTTCTCCCTCATGACGGGCGCATAGCTTCGAGTTTCCCTAGCATCGTTCAGGATTGGAATCAAGCCCGGTCTATCTTCCGCTAGAGAGCTCAGGTCCCTCATCATTCTAGGAGATATTTCCACAGCGATAATCTGTCCGTTGTGGTGATTATTTGACCCACAAACCATATCGTGGATATGGCTAACAGTAGTTCCAGATGATGCGCCTAGATACAAACAGGTATCACCTGGACTTGGGAGTAATTCTGATGCTTTTTGGGATGTCATAAGGAGTGCAGCCGCCACCTTTGACCTAAAGGGATCCCATCGTCTCCACTCAATCTTTCCATCCCTTTTCCTTCTCTCGCTCCCGACAGACTTGCCTCTGGTCGAATTTCTTGACCACAATGTCCTTCCCTCTCTTCTTACCCCCCAACCCAAAGACACGGGTTTCCTAGGCATCAGCTAACCCCTCTTCTTGGGCTTAGGGAATTTGTCCCTTATTTCCTCTGCTTGGGCATGAATTGACTTGATTTGTTCCTCATCCCAAGTTTGACCGCCGAAGTGATCAATTCTGACTGCAATAGAGCACTTTCCTGCCAAGAAACGAGCAATTTTTCCCCGTACCCAACGTGGAGATCTACTGACCAGGGGCATGGAAAATAGGATGGGGGAGTGCTTGGGGGGTGGCGCTCCCCTCCTGTGTGCCGCCATCGCCCCCGATGCCCCAAGAACCTGAAGGCTTCCGCTTGGCATCCTAGCCAGTCTCTCTCTGCCTCCTGCAAGAACTACCATCCTAGCTGCTCCCAGAGGCCCTATCAGGGACGATAGGGTAGGCACGTGTGAAGTCGCCAGCTCTCTAGTAGCCTGTTCGTTCAACGCCAACCTTTCAGAAAGAGAAATTACCCCCCTGGCTTGCGAGTTCATTGCAGCCCACTCAGAATCAGTGGGCATGTGCTCGGGAATAGAAGACCCGAGTTCGACTGCAGCCTGAGATATGTTATCTGACTCGGCAATGCATGACGGAATTACCGCTCTCTTTTCATCTAGGTCAAGGTCAGGTAAGAACAGCCCAGCCCATTCCACTGCTCTTGACTCCTGAGTTGTCCAAGACGACCTCAGTTCAGTTGATGCGGATGAAAGCATATCCAGTCTCCTATCTGGCTCGGTCACTGCATTCGCTACTCCCCTCTTGGCCAAGATTAATGAGGCATGGGAAAGTCTTTCAGACTCCTCCTTGGATAAATCTGGCCAATTTGCATCGGAAATGGCCCCGAGGGGGTTTGGGACCGCATTAGGGAATCTTTCTCTGAGGGTTCTAGCTTCAGGGGTAAGTCTCCCTGATTGAAGGTCTGAAAGCCTGTCAACTAACGAATTTACGGAGTGGGAAGATTGCCATTCTAGTTGGTCGAGGACATTTTCATCCCCATCTACTACCCTGGAAAGTTTCCAGTCATACCTAATCTCCATGTATGTCGCATCGGGTCCTCACCCTTCAACGGTCCGGAAGAAGCATTGGTCACAGAAGGAGTCAAGGGCCGTATTGCAATGTCGCCTCGTGGATGTGCGTCTCTTGGCTCTTGTCGCCCTCGGGGGAGCTATCGGAGCATCGCTAAGGTATGTTGTGCAAAGCTCTTATGATACTCATTCTGGACCTTACGCGACAATAACTGTCAATCTGTTAGGCTCACTTCTTCTGGGAGTGATGTTCGGGGCTATATCTGCTGGAATGACCGTGAGCGAGGGAGTAATCGCAATTTTGGCGACGGGGGTCCTTGGATCGTTCACTACGATGTCTGCGTTCGCCATGGATTATGTAGAGTTCTCAGATAGCTCGATAACTTCTGCGATTGTGTACTTACTAGTGACGATAGTTGGCAGCATTGGATTGGCAATGCTTGGATATCGTGCGACAGTGGAAATGCTGTCCTAGGCGTTTTTCGCGTCCCTATCGTAGAATAGTTGAATAGTCAGTTGGTTCAGCACTGGTATGTCTGTGTGTTGAGGCAGGAGATGGAGCGATGTTTTGTCCGGAATGTGGAACTCTGGGTTTTATGGAGCCGAATGGGAATATTAGATGTACGAACTACACATGTGGGTATGAAGGTCCGCTGACAGGCAAAGATGGCAAGGGAGCAGAGTTCACCGACCCTATGACAGGCGAGACTATTGATTTGAGCAAGGCTAGGTCCTCTGGACAGACGAAGGATCTCAAGCACCTCACTGAAGTTGTTGAGGATGAAGGGGGCAAAGGGGTTCTAAGGGTCGGGGACATAAGATGCCCTAAGTGTGATAAAAATGAGATTTACGTTATTTTGATGCAAACTAGAAGCTCTGATGAGCCCGAAACAAAAGTCTGCACATGCAAAAATTGTGGCAAGAAGTTCAGGGAATACCAGTAATCGGCCCTATGGGCCGTCTCCGAAGGATGAAAGACCCCCTCCTGTCTGGGATGGGCGATAAGATGCTGAGAGTGACTGCAAATACCCAACTAATGAGGGAAATTATTGATCTCCTTTCCGTCTTGGCAGAGGAGGCTAAACTAGTCTGGGGGGAGAAGGGGTTGCATACCATCGTGGTCGACGGATCTCACGTGGCATTGCTCTCCGCTACCATTGGTGATGAGTGCTTCGAGACCTATGAGGTAGAGCCTGTTGAGATAGGTATTGAACTCAGTAAGATGAGGGACCTCTTGAGTCTAGCTGGACCAGAGGATTTGGTAGAAATAGACTACGATGATGCAGTAGGCGCAATTAACCTCCGGGTAGGAGAGGTTCACAGAATCCTTAGGGGGCTTGACGTTGGAACTATGACCCAACCCAAAACCCCTGAGTTGACATTCAATAACAGCGCCACTATCGGCTCGGACAAGCTTTCTAGGGCATTGAGGGCGGCAAAAATGGTCAATGAGCTTGTAAACCTCAGTCTTGACAGTACGAAAATGACTATCTCTGCTGATCAGGAGGCTGGAGAGAGCGTGACGGTATCTTTCGAATCTGGTGAGCTTAGTGAGCTGAGCTCGCCATCTCCAACCAGCTCCACATATTCTCTTCAGTTCCTAGATCCATTGACGAGAAAGCTTGCCGGGGGCCTTACTGAGCAGGTAGTGGTAGAATTTCAGGAGAAGTTTCCGCTTAGAATGTCATGGAACAGTAACGATGGGGGGGCCAGTTGGACATACTTCTTGGCTCCAAGAGTGACTAATGACCCATGATTTACAGCGTTGTTTTGAATAAACATGGTCCTACCGCGAAGTATGGCTCGCTCTGTATGCGTCATTGTACCCTCCGTTGGAAACCATGATGAGTTGGGTATCGCATTGGATGGGCTACTATCTCAAACATACCCCGAGGTTGAGGTCGTGGTAGTTGGCCCGGAAAGGGATGAGGGCAGGATAGTTTCAGAGTCAAGAGGGGTTAGGTACATCGATGATGAGGGATCTATGACAAGAGCTGATGCCTGTAACGTAGCGTTGAGGGAGACAAAGTCAGAACTAGTATTCTTTACAGATGATGATGTCATAGTTCCCAAGGATTGGGTAGAGAATCTAGTGAAGTGGTTCGATAGAGAGGAGGTGGCCGGAGTTGGCGGACCCAATTTTGCTCCTCCTGATGAGTCCACACTGTGGCAAAGAGTGATTGACGTTACTTTCTGCAGCGCGATTTTCACTGCCGGGACAAACTATGGAAAAGTAGGGTCCGAGGAGTTGGAAGAAGTAACCCAGCTTCCAGGGGTTAACTCTGCATACAGAAGGTCGGTACTGGACGAGGTAGGAGGATTCGATGACGGAGCCATTGGAGCTGAGGATGTACTTCTAGATCACAGAATAAGGATCTCTGGCCACAAATTATGGACAGACAGAAAGTCTGTGATTTGGCATAGGCGTAGAAATCTGTCGAGGGTAAAGAAGCAGATCGCAAATTACGGACTGGTCAGGACAATGGCCAGTGAGAGGTACGGTGAACTCCATCATTTCACCCATACAATGGTCGCTCTGTTCCCTCTAATCGTAGTTTCTACTTTTGTGTTCTTCATATGGGGAGTAGCTAATGGGGGAATAGCATGGCCAGAATTTTGGAATATTGGGCTGTCTGTAGTTCCTCTCGGACTTCCGAGAGCTGGTGCACACACTCTCCCAACTCTCATAATCATGTACAATATCATTGCATGGTATGGTTCAGCCAAGGGGAGCTCTCCGAGTAAAGACACAGTTACAATTTTCCTATCTCCGATTGTAACTTTCACTCTTCACTGGAATTACGGAATAGGGGTTCTACGTGGCAGGTGGAGAAGGCTTTTCGGAAAATCTGGATTACAAATAGACGACAGGTCCAGATAGATTCTAATACGGTTTTTCCACTAGAAGATTGATGTATTCAATCACATCATGAAACATTTCATCTGGGATTTCCTTGTATGACTTTCCAAACTTTTTCTTCACACAAGTAGCAACGTGTGCGTATGGGTTTCTACCACTTGGATGGTGTTTGGAAGGAGGTAGTTTTCCCACCAACATACCTCCGGCTTCTTGCATATATGACCAGATAAGTCTGGAGTTTGCTTCATTCATGACCTCTATCTCCTTGGGTACATTTGTGATCCTTCAGACCACCATGTTGGCTGGGTCGGCCTCCATATTATACCAGTCAATAGTCCTAGAATTAACCCTCCGAGGACCAAGCCAGGCCAGCCCGTTTCAATGTAGCCTGGACTAGCATTGAATAGGGCCCACAAAAATGATGGGATTATTCCCAGAATGAGGATAATTAATGCCTCTTCCCTCAATGTAGCGGTTCTTGGAGGCCGGATAGGTAATCTCGGAGCCATAGGATTTGGCTCCCTAGTTTCTCTTCTTACAACTCTCACCATGTGTTCAGTCTCAGAGTTCGCAGGAAGGTATCTTGGAATGGCCTCCCTGCCTCTCCACTCCCTGCAGACTATCAGGCTTGAGTTCCTCTGATGAAATGGCCTTCCATCGCAGATCTTCCCCCAGTATGATGCCGCCAGACGATCTTGGAGGACTTCGATCCCCATTCCCTCACTGATCAGACCTCTATCAAATGCTAGCTGCCACTCTGACTCTGAAGATATGTCCACCTCTCCAGACTCCACGGAAGTCATCACTTCAGAGAGTTTGATCGCACTATTGGATATCTCATACCTGTACTGTATAGATACTTCATGCCTGGGGCCTGGCCCTCCAAACATGACTGTACGATTACTAGATCCTATGTATGTTGAGCCGGGCTCTACAACCACCCAATCTACGCTTTCCAATCGCTCACCTATGAGTCCAGTTCCCCGGTTTGTATAGACCACTGAGATGCATATACATTTTCGTTAGACAGCAATTCCTCGTGCTTGCCTCTTTCTACTATAGATCCATCAACCATAGCGATTATCTCGTCAGCATTTCTTATTGTAGCAAGCCTGTGAGCAACTGCGATTGTAATCCTCTTCTTTGTGCCGCTAGAGCCATCGAATAGCGATTGCTGGATTCGCTTTTCTGTTTCGGCATCGAGAGCCGCACTGGCCTCATCTAGGATCAATAAATCTGGGTCCTTCAACAGTGCTCTCGCAAGGCTGATCCTTGCCCTTTGACCTCCAGACAGCATTACCCCTCTATCGCCAACCATAGTATCCAGGCCGTTTGATAGTTGTGATATGAATTCCGATGCGCCTGCCAGTTCCAAGGCATTTAGAATCTCGCTCTCTTCAGAATCCCTAGCATAGGCGACATTATCTCTAATAGTTCCGTAAAACAGGAATGGCTCCTGTGATACAAAGCCGATTCTTGATCTAACTGATTCAATGGAGAATTCGTTTATGTCCCTGCCATTGATCAATACTTCTCCTGTTTGTGGCTCATAAAATCTCTCTATTAGTTTGAGAATCGTACTTTTCCCGGCTCCCGTGTGTCCCATCACTCCTAGAAATTGTCCTGATGAGGCGCTCAGATTAATTCCAGTGAGAACATTTGAACTCGAGGAGGGGTATGCAAACGAGACGTCTTGAAATGAGACGCTACTGATTGGTTCCTGGAGGGGGATTGAACCTTCTCTATCGAATATGGATGGCTCCAAATCGATGACTGCGAAAACCCTTCTTGATGCCGCTTCTCCCTTCTGGAGCTGGTTCAAAAGCATGCCCAAAATCCACAATGGCATGGTCATTCTTGTTGATATTAGGAGGAAGGTCACAAATTGTCCAACACTAATCTCGCCCGAATTCATTAGCCATCCTCCTGCGGAGACTAGAAGGCCGAATGATATTCCTGCCACAATGTGGAAACCTGGAATGAATCTATTCCTAATGAACGCTGCCTGTACTGCCTGATCCCTGTAATTACCGCTCTGGTTATCGACCCTGTCTCTCTCGAATCCGGTCGCGTTGTATGCTTGAACGATGGTTATTCCAGATAGGACATTCTCGAGGATGGCGATTATTCCACCAGTACTTTCCCTTTGTTTACGATATTTTCTTTGTACTCTGGTTGAGAACCAGATGACCATTGGCACTATCATAATCAGTGGGCCAAAAAGAATCATGCAGAGCAATGGAGACATCCAATAGAGGATTACAAATGCCGTGCACAAGGTTGTGAAAATCCTGATTATACTAGTGCTGGAATCTGATATTATATCCTCGAGTTGAGCTACGTCGGCGGATAAGACAGACATTAGATTTCCAGTTTGACGGGTTTCGAAATAGGATGCTTCCATATTCAATAGGGATCTTGTGGCATCCATCCTGATGTCATGTTGGGCTTTGTATGCTATAGATTGCCAGAGTTGGTTGCTAAATCCCTGGAATATTGCCAGAATCACAAATGATGCAAAAATCAGCAAACCAAAGCCAAGCTCTATTGAGCTTATTGGGCCAAGGTCAGGTATTGAATCTATAGTGACGAAACTTTCTACCCTAGAATTTGTGAATTGGGGATTATCGGGATTGTAATAATCAGCGGCCATTCCTATGGCAATGAATGGAATCAGGTCGAAAACTCTAGCACCCATGTTTGCGAGTAACCCGCCGAGGGCCCTCTGCCAGTAGTTTATGACATAAGGGAAAATTCTCCAAATTTTTCTTCCTACAACTTGTCTTTCTTCGAGGAGGTCTGAGTTGTCCTTGCTTATCGATGTGACAGGCATTGACTCCTTAATTTTGGAGTCGCTCTCATCCGACATGATGCCTCGCAGAGAGAGGAGCGTTTCAATGCTTCACTTGGAGTGTCTCGAGTGGTGCGCCCGCCGGGATTTGAACCCGGGACAAGAGGTTGGAAACCTCTTGTGATAACCCCTTCACTACAGGCGCTCGGGCTAGGCGAGCATATGGTATCTCTAAACCGATTCGGTTGCGGAGATGTTTGAACTCAGTACTTGAAAAGAGAGTATGTGCTCCGATGTTTGTGCTCCCAAGGCAACGTATCGGCATTTTACTGATGATTTTGTTCATGCCAGTGAACAGTCCAGTATGGAAAATGGGACTTGAAGGGTTGGGATATGGTCCGGGACTTTCTGGTTTCGAATTCTTCGCATCATCATTGGCTCTTTTCATTGCAGGAGCCTTGATGACATTTACACCAAAAACTAAATTCGGTTAGAAATATGTGGATTCGATCCACCTTTCATGGACATTGAGCATGCAATTCTCAATCTCATCCGCATCCCATCCCTTGTTGGTAAGTGCCTGACAAAGTTGGTGTGTCCTCTTTGGTATTGTTTTCGGGCCTAGAACTGCCCCTGGTCTTCTGGGATCATCTAGGAAATCGGTTTCCATACCCCATGGTGAAGAATTGTCGCTAATTGTTGAGCAGATTCCCTCGACACTTCCTTTTCCCATGCTAACGGTAACTGGAAGTCCCGAGGTCCCTTGATAACTGATATCAGAAGGTGCGAAATGTCTTACTGTCCTTCTCTTTGACAATCCTGACCTATCGCAAAGTGTGGCAATATCCCTGCAAGTCTGATTTCCGTTTTCCTCGACATGTAACTGAACGGGAGAATTGGAAGATGATGCCATTCTCATTATTTCCAAAAGGAGGTCGTTTGCCTCTGTCCACCTATCCTCCGGAACTGAATAGTGAGGCCTTCCAACTTCTCCGAGGCAAATCGCCTCCCCTTCCTCAATCATATCGAGGGCCAATCCAACAGCTGATATGTGGAGCTCTGAAGACTCTTTGACTCCGATATCATTGGCCTGGATATCCCAGACTACAGGATGGGGCCCTAGGACAACATTAACCTTCAATTCAGTTTTCTTCCTGACAATTTCTGCCATTTTGATTGTGCCTCTGTAAGCTTCTCTGTAACCATTCAGATCTGTTGGTAGTGATTTTGAGAATGATGGCTTGTGTACCAGAAAAATTTCCGTCCCACCGCTTCTCGAAAACTCCCCTGCCGCAGAGATGAATCTATTTTCCCTATCCAGATGCATGTGCTGGTCTACTATAGGACCTTGCCATTTCCCATCCACCAGCATCTTCTCACATCAAAGCATCTTCACTTTCTAGCTTCTCAGCCCAATGCCTTACGGCCATCTCAGACACCTTTCTGGAAGATTGTTCCAAGACCACCCCTCTTCCATTGTCAAACAGAATGATTGTCGCATTGTGGAGCGATGCGTTAATTCTGAGGGCCTCTATCCGTGAGTCATATTCTATATCAGCAAACCTTCTTTCAGAAATTTCCAAGTTCACATCCTTCCCCAATGAGAAGCTGACAATCAGCTCTCCAGACTCCACAGTCAGCCCCTCAAGTGGAAGCCCCATTGTAAGAAGTAGCTCCTGGACTGCTAACTCTGCAACCTCAACCCTGGATAGTCCATGTACCAGAATGGAGCCACCAGGCTCAATCACATAGGTGGCCCTTGGTTGCTCGTGTGAGACAACAACGTAGTCCCCTGCCTTCGTTCCAGAAGCCATAGACACAGCATCATCATGATTTATTGGCACTGATGGAATGAATCTGAAGTTTTGAGTCTCAGTGGTGAATTTTGGTGTAACGATCATTTTTTCATTCTCCTTATTGTTTCTGGTTCGGGCCAGCTGTTGATAGCCCTTGCCAAAGATGGGAGTCTGGCTTGATGCACGGGTACCATCAGAGTAGGCTGTGACGTTTCATCATCATCAATGCTACTGCTCCTAAGATTAGCGAGTGCCCCTCTGATCCTTGAAGCTAGACGCACATTTTTTTCCAAGACCAACACTTCTCCAATGTCTTTGTTAGATTCTTGTTCCCAAGCATAGCAAGTGGCTGATGCGGCTCCAAGTTCGGAGTCTATGTCGGTATCTTTCTGGATCAAAGATACTGCATTTTGAGCATATTTCCTCCACCTCTTTGACATAGTCAAGCGAGAAAGCAGTGATCCTATTCTAACTTCCATTTCCGCGCATCTGGAAAGCCAATCAAACCACATTTCATCATCAATTTCTGGCTCTATAAGAAATATTGGCAGGCCCCCTCTGGCATTCTCAGCATGGGATACTAATCTAACTGGCTCAGGGTCAGGAATATGGGGGCCGTCTATATCCAACTCTCTAAGGTCTTTCAATAGCCTTGATATCGGTGTTCCCGAGGATATCGCGACCTCAACATTGGCGCCGGGGCTTTCCTTCTCCCTTTCGTAATCCTCCATCATGTAAAGAAAGTCATTTGTGGAGATTGTGAGGGCTAATCCATCCCATTTTTTCCTAGACCTTACTTTACTCGGCATGATAACACATGGAAGGTGTGGCCAGAGTACTAAATCTCCGCCATCCGGATCCTGAATTACTATCTCTCTCCATGTCAAGGAGTTGTCATCCATGCATACCCGAAGAGTTTCTTCGATTCAATACAGCGGTTAAATTGTGGATTTTTTGAGATTTTTAATGGAGGATTGAAGGGGGGCAGACCCCAGCATCAGCTCGAGGAGCATGGGAGAGCCGCGGTCAACCGAACCTGTTGTACTCTTAGATGAGGTGTTTCCAGGAGATACGAATGCGCTGAATACTTTGTTCGGAGGCCACCTAATGTCGATAATGGACAGGGCTGCGGGGCTGGCTTCCAGCAAGTTCGCCCATGAGGAGTTCGTTACAGTATCCGTGGACGCTTTGAAATTCGAGAGGCCGGCATACCAGGGAGATATCATCAGGACCATAGGAAAGGTGGTTTGGACATCACCAAGGACTGTCGGAGTATTGGTCAGGTCATGCAGAATGACAAGGTCAGATTGGGACCCTGAGTTGATTTGCTCAGGATATTTTTTCATGGTTGCAATTGATGGCGATATGAGGCCGATAGAAGTCCCTCAATTTGTTCCTTCTAACGATGAAGAGCGTGCTCAGTGGGATAGTGCCAAGTCTGCCCGTGATGCCATGCGTCGATAATTGTCCCGGTGATACCATGACGGTAGTAAATGTGGCATTCTATGGGTCCGATGACCTCGCTAAATTACTGGCTAAGAAAAATGACTCCAGAGACATAGATTCCTATGTTTTCAAGGATACCAGCTCGACCCAAACTAGGATTCTCTCTCTTTTGAGGCCTCTGAAGCATCCTGAAAGTATCAGGCCCCTGCTATCAGTACTCAATGTCTCTAGTGTTGGATTCATTGAGGTTACAAAAATCGATGCGGCTCTCGGAGAAGTTTTGGTAGCAATGAAAAGTTCTGGAATAGAGTCGGGAGTCGCAATGATTAATCAAAAATCGGAGAGTTGGATGGATCCAAATCAAGTTAGGTTCATTTTTCAGCAGGCGGAGCTTGAATGGGACATTATAGAGGAGCCTCCGGAACCGCATGAGTTTCGAGAGAAGTTGTTCTCATTGCATAGAGAGAGGGAAGGCGATGATGGCCTTGTAGTCCCGATTGATCAGAGGTTTAACGTTCAGGGAATAGGAGTTGTGGGGATAGGGTACGTTCAGTCTGGTTCGATTAAGAAGCATGATCAGATAGAAATTGTCCCGGGAGGGAATAACGGTGTAGTGAGGAGCCTGCAGGTAATGGACGATGATGTTGAAGAAGCCATTACCGGAGACAGAGTCGGAGTAGCACTCCGAGGTGTCGACGATAATTCACTGGGAAAAGGGTCGTTGATAATTCATCATGGATCCGATTTAATGACTGAGGTCAATTCTTCCACATACAAGCTAAATACAACAAAGTTTCAAAAAAGGATTCTATCGATAAACGACATAGTTCATGCTTCCATAAATCTACAATTCAAAGTTGGCAGGATTGTGGGAATGGATGGTGAATTAATCACCATTGACTGGGAAACCCCACTGGTAGTCAGAAAGGATGGAGTCGGAGTAGTAATTATTGTCCAATTAGACGCCACTCCCATGAGGATCTTCGGAACTATTTCAGAAGTATCACCGGTATGAGTTCGTTTGCCCTCTAAGAGAGCAATTGAATGAAGCATCACCCCCAGAGCTTATACGAGAAATCTGACGCTCGACAACTGGGATGTACTCAGTCGGGCATAAGCCCGACCGAATGGAAGGTGAATCTGAGCTAATTGGAAACCTGAGTTTGGTCGGGATGAGAGGGAACTTCGTTGCTGTTCTTAATCAGCGACAGCTGACCATAGAGAACAGAATAGGACAAGGACTCAGGGTAGATCTCAACTCGATATCCAAAATGAGGCATATAAACATCCCAATCTTGCCTTCAGGAACACCTGTAATTAGCGCTTTAGCGGTCGCTATTGGATATTCCATCCTGGTGCCGCCAATCGGTTGGATCGTCTCGTTGGCCGGAGCTTTTGCCACACTATCCTATTTCCGCATTAGGAGCTCTGTTCTCGTGATAGAAGACGATAACAAATCTAGGCATATGATTGGAGGAAGAGAGGGCTCTCTAATGAGGCTGTGCCTCATGACCGATAGGCTACGTAGGGGATTAAGTGTGGAGGAAGCTAGGGTAGGATTAGAAGAGATTGAAAATGAGCTTCCTATATTTCCAGCCTTCCAAGATGCGGGTGGAATACCAGCACCAAAGGCTCTCCCTTGGCCGCCATCTCCTCCAGAAATACAGACTATTGAGAGTGGTATAGAGGCTGAAGTTATCATTGATTCAAGAGAAGGGGTTCCTGCGATTTCCGAGAGCATGAATTTTGATTTCAATATGTTTGGGGATGTGAAAGAGGAGTCTGGATCAAATAATGATACAGTGGTGAATCCAAATGCAGTACAAGTTGGAACTTTTGAGACATCCGGGGATAGCGCAATTTCGGCTTACGAGAGGGCATGGGGCAGGGAAGAGGCGTCTTGGTACAGGGAGAAGGAGCGTCCACCCGAAATTCAAAATGGATTTGATGCGATCGATGATGAGCCCTCCGATATGTTTGGTTTTGGAGGTATGTTTGATGATGATGTTATTCATGAGCCAAAGGCGAACTCATTTGTTGGCTTTGACAACCCCATCGAAACCATCACAACTAATGAGGGCAGGATAAGCTCGCCTTCAAGCTCTGAAATGATAAGGAGGGCACATTCACAACATGGGGCACCCACAACCGATTACCGACGAGAGAGTTTACTTCCGAGCCCCACCCAAGAGGCAGTAAGGGAAGAGTGTGTCCCAGGAATAGTGAGGCAGGCTAGGGCAAAACAAGCAGATTCAAGGAAATCTCTAACAAACCCAGGTAGGGAAACTGCAGATTTGCACGACTACCCTGGAGTCTCAAGTCTAGTTGCTTCTATGAATGGAGGTAGATTAAGTCGCGGATTGGCGATAAGGGAGAGGAGTAAACCTAGTTGGATAGAATCTTTATTGCGGCCAAGAAGCAGGATGAGGCACATGAAAGAGGAGACTTACTCGACACAATATGGGGATCCTGATGGGGGCAACGGTCGAGAAG